>ENA-OWMA01000010-OWMA01000010.1-human-metagenome-genome-assembly--contig:-NODE-10-length-41963-cov-11.191682_pt1 | contig 41963 bp, 60 predicted proteins | sample MGYA00245357_ERZ651120 | MGnify/ENA primary metagenome ERZ651120 (study PRJEB26857, sample SAMN00036273) | human metagenome | isolation source: G_DNA_Saliva | study: EMG produced TPA metagenomics assembly... | reverse complement strand
CTAGTGTTAATACTAAGTACTAACACTAAGTGTTAAGTGTTATATATATATTCTAAGTTATATACTTAAACCTAATGTTAGTTCTAAGTGTTTAGTGCCAATACTAAGCACTAGCACTAAGTGCTAAGTGCTAAGTGCTAGTGTTAAGTATTATATATATACTCTAAGTGTTATGAATATACTTTACTCTTAGTTTACTATCTAGTGTTAAACACTAGTGTTAGTGCTAGTGTTATTAACATGCTTTTAGTAGTTAGTCTAGGGGCCAAAGTCCCTAACGTTAGTGCTTAGAGGTTAGTTCTAATACTAATATTGTGACGCTAGTCACAAAACCCTATTTTAGGTACTTACTCAAATCCAAACTTATTAGTAGAGGGATAAAAACTTAGAACCTAGTGTTAAGCATTAAGTTCTAACACTAAAACTAAATATAAATAAATAATTATTATTAACATTAAACACTAAGAATTAAAGTTAGAATATAATATTATTATTCTTTTCTTTGTTACTTTCTTTTAAAGTCCGGCTTTAGGCTGTTCGCAAGCGAAACAGACACCTTCGGTGTCAGTTTCTAAGCTCACAACCCTTCTATCCTTCGAAATCTTTTAGTTGCGCAATGGCGCACGAAATGTGCATGTTTCAGCTTCGCTGTGCATGAGTCATGTTCGTGAACCTATATGTGCTTCTAGTTATTGTTTTGTTCTTTTTTTCTTTCGACATTTTTGTTTTCGCAATAGCGCACGAGATGTGCACGGTTCCGCTTCGCGGGTGCGTGAATCATGAGCGTGAACTTATAGTGTCGGGTTTGGTTTTGCGTTCGGGTTAAATAATATGCTCCCATTGCCTGTGTGGTATGGGTTGTTCGATCACACTGCTGCTAGAGCGTGTGGACTTTACCGGGCGCATAAGATGGCCCGTAGGGGGGTTGATTGAGACTCGCAACCGTGGTGTGGGGTTGCGCGGGGGAACGGCTTATTCCTTTCCCTGTTTTCTCGGTTCTCTCCGGCCGCTTAGCGTGCTTATTCTTGCTGGGGCGCGCAATGTCAGGGGCGGCTGTCAGCAACGCTGCTGGCCCTCCTACGGGACTCAAACGACAGGAGCGTGTGTTTATGCCTTGGGAGACTAGTAATCGCCGTGAGCGGCTTCCTGCTGACTGGCAGGCCCGCCGTAAACGAGTCTTAGAACGCTGTGGGTATCGTTGTGAGTGGATGATAACTCGTGAGGAGCGTTGCCCTGAGAAGGCGACTGATGTGGATCATATTAAGCCGGGTGACGATCATTCGTTCCGCAACCTGCGCGGGTTATGTAGTAAGCATCACGCGCGGAAGAGTTCTAGTGAAGGCTGGTGGGCGCGTAAGCGTCTAATTGAAGAGAGTAAGCAGAAGTTTCGTAAGCAGGAGACACATCCTGCATATTTAAACGCCGATGGCACCATGAGAGGGGGGATGTTGAATGTCGAAAATTCCGATGCGAACAAGCCAGCTCGTAGACGACAGGCCGAGCCGCGTAGACCGCGCGTCTCATGGCGTAGCCCGACCGACCAAAACACACCTCCCTCGCAAACAGTGGCATAAGGCCGTTAAAGACTTGTTCAACTCGTTCGCCGAGAGCGGGCAGGTTGACTTCTGGCAAGAGTCAGACTGGGCAATCGCCTACCTAGTCTGCGACGACCTAAGCGACTACAAGAAGCAGCACGAAGAGCATATACGGTCCCGTAAGCTGAATGAAGCGTGGATACGAGATGCGTCGTGGTTGAAGCCTGAGGAGAGGCGGGAGCAGGGGTTGCCGATGGTTGAGCCTCCTGTGACTCGTGACGTGGGGGCTATGAAGCTTCAGTTGGCTCATGATATTTTGGCTCGTTTGTTGGTGTCTGAGGCTGATCGTAGGCGTGTTCATATTGAGTTGGATTCTGAAGTTGACAACGGGGAAGAGTTCGATGCTAAGATTAGAGTGTTGGACGATTACCGGAAGCGTTTGGCGACTGGCTGAAACTTCATTGTTGACTTTTTTGAGAGGGGTTGCGTATTGTGGCTGTAACTGTTTATACTATTCCTAATTGCACTGGTTGTACTGCGACTAAGCGCTGGTTGGATAAGCGTGGTGTTGGGTATGAGACTGTTGACTTGAGTGAGGACGCTGCGTCCCGCGAGCGCTTGACTGGTTTGGGTTTTGCTTCGGCTCCTGTGGTTGAGGTTGATGAGCCTGCTGGTCAGGAGCGTTGGTCTGGTTTCCGTCCAGATTTGCTTAAAGTGTTCTTTAAGTAGTATGCTGGTGGTTGTTGGCTCACATGATGGAATTGGTAGACATGGTAGACTCAAAATCTGCTGGCCTTGTGGCTGTGAGGGTTCGACTCCCTCTGTGAGTACAGGGTGTTCCCCGCCCGGGTTTAGGGGACGCTGCCAGCCTACCTCCCGTTGCCTTTTGGTGGCGGGAGAGCGGGCTGGGTTTTAAGTGTGGTGAACGCGCCCCGTTGGGGGTGGCTGTTGCCAAGTCCCCCGCTTCAGTCTGCAAGATGGGTGTTGTGGGGAAGGGCGGCACGTGTTGTTTCATGTGTGTGGTTGGTGTCGCCGTTTTGTGGGGGCTGCGCCTTTCGGGGTGTGGCTGGTGTGATAATTTAATATTGGCTAGGGCTGGTGTCCTCCTGATGGTAAGGGGCGGCGTTCTGGTTCTAGTGAAGATAGCAAACGCTCTCTGCGAGAACGCCCTGTGTGGTTGGCGTTTAGGGATGGACTGGTTTTAGTGAGGTTCGTCTGGTTTGGATTCTCGCTCGCGGTAGCGCGGTATGCTGATTGGCGTGCCGCGTTACCGTTTCTTTTAACCTGTTTTAACTATGCTTTAATTGCTCTTTACGTTTGGGGGTGTCTGTGGGGGAAAGGAAAACAATACAACAGCTCATGGACGCTGACGACAATGAGCTATCAGATGAAGAACTTAAAGTCAAGTATGCGCCTGTCCATTACGGTCCCGTGTGGGAACGTGATGAGGACGGGCGCTTCGTCTTGCCGGAACATACTTTGGGCTGGCGTATCGCGGAATGGTGCACGTGGTACTTGAACCCTATCGCTCCCGATCAGGAAGCGTTCACGTTCACTTTGGAGCAGTTGCGGTTCGTGTTGTGGTGGTATGCGATTGACGAGAATGGTAAGTTTTTGTATCCGTCGCGTGGCATGCTGCAGCGGATTAAAGGCTGGGGTAAAGACCCGCTATTGGCCGTGCTGTGTTTGGTTGAAGCGTTTGGGCCTAGCGTGTTTAATGGTTGGGATAAGAACGGTGAGCCTTTAGCTATTCGCCGCCGTAACGCTCGTGTCCAGCTCGCGGCTGTTGAGTACAGTCAGACTGACAACACGTTCGAGATGATTCGGCTTCTTGTGAGTGAGGAGTTGATGCGTGATTGTGGGCTTGAGGTTATGATGAATGACGTTTGGGGGTTCCTCAGGACGTGTCGTATTCAGCGTATTTCTAGTGCTCCGCGCGGTAAGGAAGGCAACCGTCCTACGTTCCTCTTGTATAATGAGACGCAACACTGGCTGCCTTCTAATGGTGGTGAGCGGTTGAAAACGGTTCTTGGTGGTAACTTGTCTAAGACTCGTGGCCGGTATTTGGCGATTACTAACGCTTACTCGCCGGGTGAGAATAGTGTTGCTGAAGCGGATCATGCTGCTGCTATGGATGCGTTGGAGGGGCGCGCTAAGGCTAACAGCATCTTGTATGATAGTTTGGAGGCTCCCGCGCACGCGCCTGTGAACGAGCGAGTGTTCCATGTCGTTTATGATATGGTTCGTGGCGATAGTGTGTGGTGTGATTGGGAGTCTGCTTGGAATGAGGTTTGTGATCCTTCTCGTTCTGTGAGTGAGTCGCGGCGCATGTTCTACAATCAAGTGTGGATGGCTGAAGGCCGGTTGTATTCTCCTGACGATTGGAAGCGTATTGAAGCTAAGGGCGATTTGGAGCCGGGCGATACGATCTGTCTAGGGTTTGATGGTGGTAAGAGTGATGACGCTACCGCTTTGATGGCTATTCGCGTTTCTGACGGCCTATCGGTTCCCTTGGTGTTGGAGGAGCGGCCTGCTGACTGGGAGGGCCACTGGGAAGTTAACCGTGAAGTGGTTGAGTCTGCTGTTCATAGGGCTTTTCGTGATTATAATGTTGTCGCGTTTTATGCTGACGTTGCCTTGTGGGAGTCGTATATTTATGAGTGGGGTTTGGCTTATGGGCCGTCGATGGTGGTTCATGCTCCTAATGGGCCTATTGCTTTTGATATGCGTGGTTCTCAGCGTCGTGTGGTGAAGTTGCATGAACAGTTTATGTCTGCGATTTTGAATGGCCGCCTGCTGGCTGGTGGTTCTCGCGCGTCTCAGGCTTCGTTGCGTCGTCATTTTATGAATGTTGCGCGTAAGGACACGTCGTATGGCGTGTCGTTTACTAAGGATAATCGTGACCATAAGTTGAAGGTTGACTTGTATGCGGCTTGGATGCTCGCGTATGGGGCGTTGATGGATTACCGTGAGGAAGAGTCGTTTAGGGCGGCTAAGGTTGAGCCTGTTCGTGGCGGTTTCTTCCGTGGCTAGATTCGCTAGGAGTGTGATGGTTTTTGTTTAGTGTTTATGATTCTATGACGGCTGGCGAACTAGCTGAGGAATGTTATTCGATTATTACTCGTGATCGAACGGAAGTGTTGGATAAGGTTGATCGTTATTTGCATGGGAAGTTTGATGATCCTTATTCGGCTAAGAACATGGAGCCGGAACATCAGTCTTTGATGCGGAAGGCGAAACAGCCGTGGTGTGCTATCCCGGTGAAGGCCGCTAATCAAGCGTTGCAGGTTGACGGTTTCCGTCCGGGTGATGCTGAGGGTACGGCTGAGTCGTTGACTGATATTCCTGAGTGGGATTTCTGGCAGCGTTGCGGGTTGGACGCTAAGCAGGGGATTGTTCATAGTGCAGCTATCGCTTATGGTCATTCTTTCGTTGTTGCGTCTAACGGGCCTGACGGTACTGCTGTGGCTCAGATTCTTAACCCTTTGAACACTACCGCGTTGTATGATGATCCCGTTTCGGACGATAATCCAGTGTTTGTGTTGACGGTTATCCGCCCTGAGAAGGAGACTCCGAAGGGGAAGAAGATCGCTGGATGGGCTGTCGGCTGGGATCGTTATAACCGTTATGAGTTTTCGATGGAGTCTGGCGATTTTCGTCATGTGTCTAGTGTCCCGCATGGTGGTAATGGGTTGTGTCCTGTTACGCGGTTTGTGTCTGATATGGATGCTACTGGGCGGGCTATGGGCGCTGTGGAGCCTATTATCCCGTGGCAGGATTCGTTCAACCAAGCATTGTTTAACATGTTGTTGGATCAGACGTTTAACGCTCAGCGAGTGTTGTGGGCTACGGGTGTTACCCCGCCTTACCTGAAGGATGCTGAGGGTAACGTGTTGACGGATAAGCAGGGTAATCCATTGTATGCGCCGTTTAAGATTAACGCGGGTGACATTATTGGCGACATGAACCCTGACGCTAAGTTCGGCCAGTTGACTGGTTCTGACCAGTCTGGTTTCGTGCATACGCTGGACATGCTGATTAAGGACTTCGGCGCACTGTCACAGACTCCGCCCGATTTCTTCCTTGGTCAGATGGCTAACTTGTCTGCTGAAGCGTTGGAGGCTTCTGAGCGAACGTTCCGTCGCCGCGTAGACTTGTATGCTCGTAACTTTGGTGAGGCTTGGGAGCGAGTGATTCGTATTGCCATGTTGTTGGAGGGCCGTGAGCCGCGTGACGGCTGGGAGCGTAACGAGATACTGTGGCGCGATTTGGATCGCCGCGCATTGTCGAAGGTTGCTGATGGCTTGGCGAAGATTGCGGTTGACTTGGATGTTCCTAAGCGCGCGTTGTGGACGTTGATTCCGGGCGTGTCTCCTACTCAGTTGGATCAGTGGTATGAGATGTATAAGGAAGAGCGGGAGGATGATCTGTTGAATGGCGCGCTTAGGTCGTATAGTGAGTTTTTCACTAACGCTGGTTCTTCTAGCGGTGGGGAGTTGGATTCTCCTTCCACTGTTGCTCCTAGCGGTTCTGCTGAGAGCGAGCTTTGATGGGGGACCGGAATGTTGATGCTTTGAATAAGGCTTTTGGTGATGCGGTTGCTCGCCTGTCTGGTGAGGTTTCCGCTCAAGCCGCTGCCGCGTGGGACAACGCGAAAGATAAACGTGTCCTAGCCGGGCGATTACTGTCTACGGGTAGTAACGTGTGGTCGCGTGGTGCCGAGCTTGCTATGGCCTATTTTCGGTTGCGTATGGCTTTAGAGTTTGGCTATACGGTTCCTAGCGTGTTTATCGCTCCTAGCAACCAGCCGAAGTGGTATCAGTTGGGTGATCTTGTGGCAGAGTTTGAGTCTGTGGCTAGGGTTCCGGCTGGCGTTACTATCGTTGGGGCTAGGCGTATTGGCGTTAGCCTGTTGAAGGCCGGGGCGGTGTCGTTGCGTGATAAGCGTGCTAGGGATGTGCAGTTGATTACTGACCGTTTTGAGGATTCTCTAGCTTCTGTTGAGGCCGGTGACGAGGATAAGGTTCGTAGCTTGTTTGCGGGGACGATGGAGCATCTTGCGGCTGCTGGCTATAGGCAGTTGATTACGGATGTTGTGCCGCGTTCGGGCCAGTATTCTGGTTGGGCGCGAGTGTCCCGCACGGGCAAGCCTTGCGCGTGGTGCGCAATGTTGATTTCTCGCGGGCCCGTTTATCATAATGAGGCTACCGCTACAACAAGGCGTTCGCGTGGTATCGGTAAAGGTGGTGCCACGTTGAGCGAGGCTGATAATGGGCACCCCCACTGTCAGTGTTATGTCGTTCCAGTTAAGTCGCGTGCAGAGTGGCTTGTTGGGGATTTGTTTAGTCAGGGTAGGCAGTTCCAGTCCGAGTGGATTACTGGCATGAGCTTGAAAGAGTGGCGTAAACAGTACTACCAGACTCGCGCTAAACAATGGAGAGACAAGCTCGCATAGCGGGGTTGTTTCTCTTTTCTTTTTTGGTCAGGCAACCGGGAGTTGCCGGTGGCCCCCGGGTGGGGAAAATTGTTAAGGAGAGTGCTCGTATGCATGAAGAAAATCAAGTAGAATCTACAGAAGCCACTAAGGATACACAGCCCACAGAGAACGCTACTGAAGCGCCTGTGGAGGCTGCGGATCAGGGAAAGGATGCTGAAGGCCAGGAGCCTCAGCATAGTATCCTAGACGGGGCTTCTGAAGAGATCGTCAACCTTGTTAAGGGATTGCGTGAAGAGAACGCGCGTCACCGTCAGAGCAACAAGCGGCTCCGCGAGGAGCTTGCTGAGGCCGCGTCGTCTGAGGACTTGGAGGCTATGAAGGCCCGTATCGCTGAGTATGAGGCTCGTGAAGAGTTGCGCGCGGCTCAACGTGAAGCACAGTCTTTGTTCCCGTCTGTGCCTATGGAGGTCGTTGAGTCGTTGTCCGGCGTGACTGTTGACGAGCTGAAGTCTCAGCTTGCGGCTATCGCTAAGATCGCGGGCGCGGCTAATAGTGGTGTTCGCGCTTCGGGCGGGGGATTGGCCCCGGCTGAGGATGTTGCTGATGATGTTGATGTTGACGCGATTTTGGAGAGCATGTCTCGCCGACGCTGGTAAACCGTTTTGCCCGCGTCTGTTTGGTTCAAGTTTAATGTTTTGGAGGTAAACTTTTATGCCTATTACAGAAAATGAATTTGTAAAGTTTAGTAAGAAGGCCGCTGACCTGTCTGTTCGCCTTATGGAACGCGAAATGGTCACGTCGAAGGCGTTCACTCGTATCGGCTTTGATGACTTCAAGGGTTCAGTGAATGACACTGCTAACATTGTTGTTCCCGGTATCCTGCCCGCACACGAATACGCTTTCCGTAACAACCGTGCGGCTGAACTGGAAATCGACACTTACCGCGAAACGAAGATTCCCGTCACTCTGGGAACGCACGTTTACTCGCGTGTCCAGCTGACTGACGAGCAGTTCGAGTTTGACTTGAATAGTCCCGGCTGGCAGTCCCTGTTGCAGACTCAGATGACTGGTATCGCTAACTATCTTGACGCTAAGTGCGCCGCCCAGCTTTCCGCTGGCGAGTACGCTGTCACTCTGGGCGTTAAGAACCCTAACGATATTCTGCGTTCTATCGCTATGGCGCGCCACGTCTTGAACAAGACTCGCGCCCCGATGAAGAACCGTATCCTTCTGGTCGGTACTGACTTCGATGCTGCGTTGCAGATGGATGAGACTTTCAACCGTTCTACTGGTATTGGTGAGAATGGTGCTTCGTCTGCTATCCGTGAAGCGACCATTGGTCGTATTAAGGGCTTTGATGTTGTTGTTTCTCAGGACATTAAGCCCGGTGAGGCTTACGCCTTGTCGGATGGCGCGTTTGTTATGGCTCAGGCCGCTCCCCGTCGTCCCGATGACGTGGGCGCTGCTGGCACTGCCGCGTTGGATGGTTTCGCGCTTCGCTGGATGCGCCAGTACAACCCGTCCCGTCTGTACGATGAGAGTGTCGTTGACGCTTGGGCTGGTTGGACTCAGGTTAAGGATCCTGTTTACTTCGAGAAGAACGGACAGTGGACTCAGTCTACTGACAAGTACGCTATCCGCGCTGTTAAGCTTACGATGGGCGATACTGCTGCTGACTCGTTCTTCGCAACTGGTACCGATAAGGATGCTGTTGCTACAGGCTTGGGCTTGAAGGCACGTCCTAAGAGCCTGGTTGAGAAGGCTAACGCCTGACGGTAGTGGTGTTTGACATTGTAGGAAGGGAGGCTGGGTTTGGCTTCTTTTAATGAAACTAGTTTGGTTACGTTGGAGGACTTGGAGGCGCGGTCTCCCTTCCCACTGTCTAGCCGGGACCGGGAGGTTGCTAAGGCTGCGATTGTTGATGCGTCTAACCTAGTGAGGCATGAGGGGAATCCTAACTGGAATCCTATGAACGTGCCGCCTGTCGTTAAGACAGTGGTCCGTAACAGCGTGTCCCGGTTCATGAACCTTATCGACGGGGTGACTGTTAGTCGCGCGGGGGATGAGACTGAGCATTATACGGACTTGCAGGAAAAGACTGGTACGGTGTTTTTGACTGAGGATGAGAAGGAGACTGTGCGCCGGTGTGCGGGGCGCGGTCGTTCTTCTATGTTCGCGGTGTCTACGTTCTTGTACACGCCGCCTAACACGTCTGACCAGACTACTACGCCTAGTGTTACGGTTAGTCCGGTTCCCGCTGCTAGTCCCGCGCCTGCCCCGGCGTTAGCTTCCGCGTTCTTTGAAGAACGGGTGTGATGCGTTATGGCTGTTGGACGTAAAAGGCGCGGCAGGCTTGACGGGTTGATACCGTTTCAGATGGGCTTCTTGTATCCAAGGTTTATTGTTACGGATTCGCGGGGCAATCGTGTTGTGGTCCCGCAAGACGCTACTATCCCGATGGGTGGCAAGACTTATAAGACTGATGGGGCGCTCGCGGTGCGCATGAGCTACCAGTCTTTGGCTACTTCTAGGGGAGAAATCCCCGGCCAGCTGACTAATGAGGAAGTCAAGTTCTACGTGTCCCCCATAGCGGAGGACGGTAGAGTGTTAGCTGACTTGATGCGGCGTTATACGGGGCATGAGACTGGGCAGGATGTTCCGGTTGGGCCTTGGACTCAGATCAGCTTCGACGGTCGCATGTGGGACATTAGTGCCCCGCCCGTGTTTAAGCGTGGCACTAGGCGCACGTCCCACTGGGAGATGACGGCTCACCCGGCTCATGGTGGCGATATTGCGCGCGTCCGTGACGCTGTTGAGGCTGAGCCTGTCGCGGTTGATAACCACGCGCCTAGCGGGGCTTATGAGGACTGGGATCACCTGTAGAAAAGGGGAGTGGTGCTTGTGGCTGGAATGTTGATGACACCTAAGCGGTTGAATAAGGTTGTTTCTCACATGCCTATTGTGAAGGCTGCTGTGCGTGATGAGACTATTAAGCGCGCTCAGGTCGCTGAGGGCGTGTTGAAGGCGCATGAGCGTGAGGGGCATAGCCGTATCGTGGTCATGTTTGGTTCTACTGACGGCTATTTCGGTTTGTCTGATGAGCGTGGCCGTCATGCTGCTGCTGCTATCGAGTATGGGTATCCGGCTGGATACAGGTATCGTGTTGATAAGAAAACTGGCAGGCTGATCAGGCAGTGGTTTAACGCGCGTCGCCCTGTGGGGGCGTTGCGCGCGGGCATAGAGTATCGGGGGTGATCGTGTCTGGATGAGAATTTTAAACGTCTAGCGGGCCGAAGGCTGTTGGCTGAGGATATTATTCCCGGTATTCTCAGGAAGGTGTTGCCGGGTTATGTTCGCGTGTTGTCTCGCGTGGAGGAGAATCCTCAGTTTCCTTTCATATTGGTGTCTAGCGCGCGCGTGAGCGAAGGACAGTCGCCTACGAGTGACCAGTCGGATATTCTGAGTTTTAATATTCACTCGTTTTGTCGGGGTATTGACGCGGATATTGACGCTGCTAACTTGTGTTGGGCGGCTGTTAACGCTGTGAAGGATGCTGCGCTGCGTGGGGATAGCGTGGGTGATGGTCAGGTTATTGTCGCGTCTAAGCTGGTCATGGAGCCTTTGCGCCGGTCTGACTGGCAGGACGCATCCGGTCCCGTTCAGTATCAGGATTTGCCTCAGTTCGTTGAACGCTATGAAGCGTGGATGCGAGTACGGGTTATTCATCGTAAGTAATATATTTGTTTGGAGTGTGATAGTTTATGGCAGTTAATGGTGCTTTGATTGATGATAAGGTGATGTCGCGTGAGGTTTTCGACGTGTATGTTGCTGACGCGAATACGGCGTTGCCGAAGGTCGCTGATCTTGTTGCCGCGTCTAAGAAGACTGCGGCTTTGACGGCTTGGAAGCCTATCGGCCACATGTCTAGTGAGACTGGCCTTAAGATTGCGAAGACTGGTGGAGAGCTTTCTACTAAGTCTACGTTGCAGGTTGAGAAGTTCCGCGTGAAGTCCACGTCTATTGAGTGGTCTGCGGAAGGCGCGCTGGTTCAGTTCGATGAGGATTCGATTAAACGATTCTTTGGTATTAACGCTACCGTGGATGCTAATGGTTACATTAACGCTCCTACGGCTCCTAAGCCTGAAGAACTGGCCCTGTTGATGATTGCCCGTGATGCTGACATGGCGCTTGTGATGGGTGGCCGTAAGGTTGCTGTCGTGGGTAACGGCGATTTTACTCCTACTAACAAGGATGGCTTCATTGAGATGCCTTTGAAGTTTACGTTCTTGCAGGATAGTGAGGGTAATTCGTTTAAGATGTCTGCTGCTACTAAGGTTACGGCTTGACATTGTTTCCGTTCGTGGGGTATCATTGCATCCGTGCGGTGGTGCCCCACGTTTCGGGGTAGACTCACACGTTTGTTATTTCTAGGAAAGGGGACATTTTATGTCGATTGAAATTAACATTGAAGATTTACAGGAACTCGTAGAAGAGAATAGCCCGTCGCTCGTGGTTGGTGGCGTGCGTTTGCGTAATATCGCGTTGCTTGATGCAGACGAGTTTGATCGTTATGAGAAGCTGCTGCGTATCGGAAAGTATGAGGACGATTCAGAGCGCGACTTTAACATGGGTGAGCTTCTTGAGCGTTATACTGAGTTGTTTATTCTTCTTGCGGGCGGGGATACGCCGAAGGTTCGTAAGGTTCTGGAGTCTGTTACTAAGGTCCCGGGCGGCTTGGTGACGTTGATCGCTAAGTATTTTAAGGTTACTCAGGTGGGGGAAGCCTAGCCCTTAAAAAGGCTCTTGACGGCTGCTTGTGGGAAGTGTGCGCTGACATGTTAGAGCATTACAATATTGATATTGTTAAGACTCTGACTGTCGGCACCTACCCGCCGCCTGCCATGCTTGTCAATCTGATTGATGAGCTGCCTGTTGGATCGCGTTACGTGGCTAAGAAGCTGGGTGACAATAGGTTCTTGGGTAGGACGCGGGATACCGTGGTCTTGGAGGATACGTATGATTTGATTCAGGCGTTGATGAAGGGGCTTGCTGGTGGGAAGGTTCCTATTGAGCCGTATCCGCGTCCGAAGGCTAAGACTGCTGAGGATGTGCGGCGAGAGTCTGAGGGCTTGTCTTTGCGCGAGTTGGTCTCATGGGGCGAGTCTTTGGGGCTTGTTGAGTGGGAAGAAGTTGATTTCGACGACGAGTAGTTGTCATTATGTTTTGGGGAAGGTTGCCGTTTTGGTGGCCTTCCCCTTTTTTGTTGCGTGGGGTGGTGAGGGTTAGTGCCTGATGTTATTGATATTGGTGGAGAGAGCGTTCCTGAGATTGCGTGGCTTGCGGTTAAGATTCTTCCGGCTACGGCTGAGATGTGGCATGAGACGCGCCGTCAGGTTAAACTGTTAGAGAAGTCGCTTGATCCTATAAATGTTGAGGTTGAGCTTGAGGAGGAGCGGGCCGCGCAACGTGCTACCGAGTTGCATCGTGAGATTGAGCGCCGTTTGCGTCCTGTTACTCAAGAGGTGCGTTTGGAGTTGGATCAGCAGAATGTGGCTAAGAGTCTGGCTGAGTTGGAGCGTGAGAAGATTCAGGTTGAGGCTGAGCGTGCTGGTCGGTTGAAGCATTCTTTCAGTGATTTGGATAAGAGTCTTGATGTGTTGCGTCGTAAGCATCGTGCTATTTTTGAGGGTAAGGCTTTTGAGGCTCATCCGATTGCGTCTAAGAGTGGTAACTTTTTCCCTTGGGAGCATGAGCTGCCCCGGTTCTTGAAGGCTTTGGAGAGTAAGAAGGCTCAGATTCAGATTTACCCGGCTGATGATTGGAAGAGTCAGATTCGTGGCGAGTTGGACGGCTTCTTTAAGAAGGAGTATCGTGGGCAGGTTGAGTTTGAGGTTGCTGGGTCTTCTGTTGATAAGCTTCTTGAGGCTGATGGCCGGATTCGTGAAGAGTTTGGTCGCCGTCAGAATTGGAAGTATGTTGTTGATCTTGATAGTGAGGTTAAGTCTGGCCGTTTGGATTCTGTGTTGGACGGGATTCGTCGCCGTATTCGTGAGAAGGCTTTCGGTGCTCATGATAATTTCGAGTTTGAGATTAAGCCTAATATGGATCGTGGGGATTTGCGTAGGATTGGCCGCGAGTTGCGTCACTTTAAGCGGAAGTGGGATAAGACTGAGCTAGAGTTTAAGCTGGGGTTGGATCATTCTGCCCGGTATATTACTGGTGCGCGTCTTGCGTTGTTGGCTCGTGATCGTTGGGTGTCGTTTAAGCCTATTGTTGATAGTAAGGCTTTTATTGCTGCTAAGACTGCTTTGGATGCTTTGAGTGGTTTCCGTCTTGCTCGTGATTTGTCTACGCGCTTGTGGGATATGGTTAAGAATATGGATAAGGCTGTGCCGCTTATTGGTCTTATGGCTTCTGGTTTGGCTGTGGCTGCGTCTGCTGCGTCCGTGTTGGCTATGCATACGTTGACTATTGGCGCTGGGATTGTTCGCGCGGCTGAGGCTGTGGGGCTTATGGTTCCGGGTATGGCCGTTGCGGCTGGTATTTTAGCAGCGTCGTTTGTTGTCCCGTTGAAGAACATTAGCGACCATATCACTCATTTGAAGGACGATTTTAAGGGCTTGTCTAAGGAGATGGGTTCTTCGTTTTGGGGTGAGGCTAAGGGGCGTTTTGAGGAGGCTTATGCTGGCCTGTTCCCGCGTTTGCGTGATGGTTTGAAGCGCACGTCTCAGGCTGCTGGTGAGCATTTCGCTAGCGTGTTGGTGTCGTTGGAGAAGATTGTTGGCCCTGCTATGGACAGGCAGTTTGAGCACACTGGGCGGGCTATGGAGGAGCTTGCTAAGCATAGTGATGGGTTTGCTAAGGTTCTTCGCGTCTTGGGTGATGTTGGTACTAGCGCGTTTGAGGATTTGTTGGGCTGGCTTGGCCGGGCTACTGACAGGTGGGCTGATTGGCTTACTGAGGCTGAGCGTACTGGTAAGCTTCAGGAGATTCTTGATAATGGTATGCGAGAGTTTCAAGCGCTTGGGAAGGTGTTGTATCAGACTGGCCGGTTGTTCTCTGGTTTGACGGCTGTTGCTCGTGAGGCCGGGGGCGCTACGGTTGACGCTTTGGCCGGGGGTTTGAAGCACGCTGCTGACATTGTTCGCACTCAGGGTTTTATTACAGGCTTTAAGAACGTGTTGGATGGTGCTCGTTTGGCTTGGGGTAAGTTTAAGACATCAGTTGGTGGCGAGTGGAACGCTTTCTGGCGTAACACTAGCGAGACTTTCAAGGTGGCTGCTGGTGATATGGGTGCTGCTGCTGGTGGTTTGACTGGCGGCTTGTTTAAGGCTTTGTCGTCTACGGCTTTCCAGACTGGCTTGAGGCAGTTCTTCGCCGATCTTGCTGTGGGCGTTAGGAGTTTGGATAAGGTTTGGCCGCGTTTGGGTGACGGCTTGGGTTCGTTGTTGCGTGTGGCTGGTTCGTTTGCTCGCGGCTTCGGGCCGGTTATTGCTTCCACGCTTGGAGCTTTGTCTACGGCGGTTGTGAAGTTGGAGCCGTTGTTGTCTAGGGTTGCTTTGTCTTTGGGTAAGCGTATGGCTGATTCTATTGAGAAGGTTGCCCCCCTGTTGACTCGTTTGGCTGAGGCTGGTTTGCGCGTGGTTGAGGCGTTTACGAAGGTTCCTTTTGCTGCTGAGCTTATGGTTGGCGGGTTCCTTGCGTTTAAGGGCTGGAAGGCTGTTAGCGGGCCTGTTACCGCGCTACTGGGCGTGGTTGATAAGGCTGGCGTGCGCTTGGGTGATTTTGCTCGTTGGGCTTCTCTCACTGGCGATAGCATGTCTAAGATGGGTGGGGCTGCTGGTTTGGCTGGTAAGGGCTTGTCTAAGGTGGGCGGTGGTTTGACTGCGCTCGCGGGCTTGGCTACTCCGATTACTGTTGCACTGGGTGCGGTGACTGCTGCGTTTGTCTTGTTGGAGCGTGATAGTCAGCGTTTTGGTGAGAATGTTGGTAAGCAGACGGAGCGTATTGCGAATACTTTGAGTCAGGCTCAGGAGAAGATTCATGTTGCTGCTTATAACATGTCTACTGATTTCCGTAAGATTCGGGAGGATGCTGATAAGCTGTCTACTGCCCCGATGTATCAGGGCGGCGGCTTCTGGGACTTGACTAACCTAGCGTCACTGCCTACAGCGATGAAGGGTAAGATCAACTCTGTTCAAGCGTCCTTGGAGCAGTACTCTAAGAACGGTGGTTCTCAGGGTGGTGTCTTTGGTTGGATTGATAAGCATGGTAGTGCTGCTTCTGCTGAGGTTTCTCACCTTGCGGATAAGACTCGCGACTTTGCTAACAGTCTGAACGAGCTTGCTCAGAAGGATGGGCCTGCTGCTATCAAGAATATGAAGGCTTTGGCTGATTCTTGGCGTGCTGCTGGTGTTCCGGCTGATGGTGTTCGCGCGGCGTTGTCTCGCATGTTGCAGGACAGTCCCGCGTTGCGTAGCGAGTTGGAGTTGTATGCTGCTCAGATGGGTAAGTCTACTGACCAAGCGTCTTTGTTGAACATTGCAATGGCTGGCACTGCTAGTATTGCTCGCGATAACGTGGATGCTTTGGAGCAGCGTAACCGGACGTTGGGTGCGTTGAATGGCTTGTTGGATAAGTCTGCGTCTCGTTGGGGGTTGACGTTTAGTCAGGTTTCTCAGGGTGTTGACGTTCTTGCTAAGACTAGTGATGCTTTCTCTAATGTGGGTAAGGCTTCTCGTGATGCTTCTGGTGAGGCTGTTAAGAGCGTTGACGATTACTTGGATAAGTTGCGGGAGCAGCAGAAGGCTCAGGCTGACTTCGCTAACAACCTACATACTCTTATGAAGGCCGGTTTTGATACTAAGGCTATCGAGACGTTGCAGCATACTGAGTTTGGTGCCGATTATGCTAAGCAGCTTGCTGACAAGTACCGTGAGGGCGGTGAGGCTGCCCGGGATGAGTTGAAGAAGGCTAATGATACTTTGGCTGCTGAGGCTCAGTCTGGCATGGATCGTTTGAAGGCGATTAACGCTCAGGGCGCTCTTGAGGGTAGTGACGTGGTGCGTCGTAACTTTGAGGGGTTGCGTGGTTCCCTGTCTGCTGTGTTGTCTCAGGAGGGTGCGGATGCTTCTGAGGTGTTGAAGGCTACTACGTCGGATCAGTTGCAGTCTGCTTTGTCTGATCTTGGTATTACGATGCGAGACGAGGGCGGGAAGATCATGCTCCAGTTCCGTGACGGGGCATTGTATTCTATCCCTGATGCTGTCGATCCTTTGACTGGTAACATTATCGGCCAGTGGCAGAAGGAGGGGAATACTCGTGTTGGTGCTTTCCAGGGTGCTGGTTCTGAGTCGGCTATCGGGTTCGCTAATGGCGTGAGTAGCGGTATGGATGCTGTTCGTAGCGCGGCTGGTATTGTGACTGGTCAGGGTGTTAACGGTCTACAGGCCGGTAAGCCTAGGTGGAATGATGCTGGTGTTGCGTCGATTAACAGTTTTATTGCTGGTACGGATCGTGGTCATGATGTGTATTTGGCTGGTCAGTCTGCTGCTAATAGTGGTGTGGCTGGTTTGAATAGCGTGTCCACGTCGGGCGCTGGTGATTCGTTCGCTTCTGGTTTCGCTAGTGGTATTTATAACAATAGCGGTAAGGTGCATTCTGCTGCTCAGAGTGTTGCTAACAGTGCGCTGGCTGTCATAAAGAGCGCTTTGGAGATTAACTCGCCGTCTAAGGCTACTCGCCGTTTCGGTTATTCGTTCTCTGAGGGGTTCGCTCAGGGTATTGAGCGTGAGGGTAAGCAGGCTGTTTTGGCTGCTGAGAATATCGCTCAGGATTCTGTGGAGGCGTTGGAGGCTAAGGCTGCTAATGTTCGCGCGTTCCGTGGTGTTAACGCTGAGTTTAAGGAGAATCTGACTGTTCAGGCTAAGATTGATCCTTCGTCTTTGAATGGGGCGAAGATTAATTTGACTGTTGATGGTGAGAGTTTCCCGGCTTACGTGTCTGATGTGGCTGATAGTCGCGTTGAGGCTGGCTTTGAGGCTGTCTACGGCTAACATGCCTTGTATGCTAGGCGCATGTCTACTTGTGGTATGCTTGTGGATGTGCGCCTAGCATGGTGCCCTTGTTAATAGTAGTGTGGAAGGGAGAGTGAGTGTTTATGGCTGTGTTGTCTGGTTGGGTTAATAGTGTGACTGGCCTGCCTTGTTTTAAGGTTGAGGGGCGCGGGAAGCTGGAGACGGCTGATGGTCGTGTCGTGTTTGAGAACAATAATGGTGGCGTGGCTTACGTGTCTGATATTTTTGCGCCGCCCGGCGTAGCTGTAACATATAAGTTTGCTGGTAAGCAGGTGGCGTTGACTCGCACGGTGAAGTGTCGTGAGGGTGGCGCGTTGTTTACTAGTGTTGATGGCGTTCAGGTTGCCGTGGACTTCTATGAAGGCCCTACGGATGACTGGACTAGCGATACTGGGGTGAGCGAGTTCTCTAATGGCGTGGTACGGTTTGGTACGGCGCGCCGTGAGGGTGGTTGCCGCGTGTGGCTGGAGTCGTCTCCTGAGTTGATTAAGTCGTTCATGCAGGTTTTGGAGTCTCGCGGCTTGGTGAGTGTTGCGTTGGATCGTCCTGCTTTGGGTGTACCTCAGGTCCGTTGCGTGCTTATTAGTAAGGTGAGTGTGTCTCGTGTTGATACTCAGGGTGTTCACAGGGTGGATATTGAGTGGGTTGAGAAGCCTTTTCCCGTGTTGCAGTTGTCTGCGTTTTCTGGTGGTTTTGCTGGCGGGGCGGCTACGTGGAATGAGGCTACGCGCTTGGGCTATAAGTGGACTGCTGGCTGGTCGTATGAGACTTTGGTGAACAGGTTGGGTGGTGCGTTGTGAGGGCGCCTGCGAATGTTGATAGTCGCGTGTTTGCGACACCTGGAAGGGTTTCTGCGCGCGTTGATAGCGCTCGCGGGCCTCACGTACTGGCAACGGGTTTGAGTCCGTTAAAAGCCCGTCTGGATGTGTCTACGGGCGTGTCGCGGTCAGAGACGCTGACCTTACAGTTTGATAGTACGCTTATTCCTGTGGATGAGTGGAGTCCTCTTGCGGCTATGGGCCAGACTTTGCATGTGCTGGTTGACGTGGACTTGTCTGATGGCACTAGGTTTACTGTGGACAGGGGTTGGTTTCTGATTCAGGAGGTGTCGCCTACTCGTGAGGGCGGGGTGAATGTTACGTGTAAGGGCCTTATGCAGCGTTTGGCGGATGATCCTTTCCCGTTCCCGTCTAGCCCCCCGGCTGGTTCTACTTTGCGTACCGAGTTGGAGCGGTTGTGCTACCCGTATTTGAGCGTGGTGTTGGATGGTGTGTCTGACCGGGGTTTGCCGGGTGGCCTTGCTTGGGGGCGTAGCCGGACTGATGCGGTAGAATCCTTGTTGTCGTCTTATGGTCTTGTTGGCCGCGTGATGGAGGATGGTGCGTTGCATGTGGTGCGGCCTGATTCTTCCCGCGTGGATGCTCGTTATACGGACGGTAGTCTCGTGTTGGAGGCTAACGCCAAGTGGACGCACACTCACCCTAATCACTGGCTGGCCGTGGGTAGTAAGACTGAGAGTGTTAAGACTGATGGTAAGAATAGTCATAGTGTTAAGCATGATTGGTGGAGTGAGGCTTGGGCTGACGGCGCGTTCGACAAGTCCCTGTATGGGGTTGTGACTGAGGTTGTTGAGGCTAAGGCCGCTGATGGCCAGTATGATGTGGATAGGGCTGCTGGTCTGGCGGTGAGGCGTTTTTCTCCTAGTGGCGTGAAGTCTTTTACTATGGTTCCTGATTATCGTGTTGACATTGGGGATGTGGTTAGTGTAGACTCTGATCTTGGCAATGTTATTGGTAGCGTGTCGGGCTACAGTATGCCCTTGGATGGTAGCGTGGAGACGATGCGTATTGATATTGAGGGGGTCGTATAGTGGCTATTCCTGTTTTGGATTTTAAGAAGTTCCGTGACAGTCAGGTTCGCGCGTTGCGTACTGGTATGGGTGGCGGCGTTGTTCCCGGCGTGTTTAAGGGGCCTGATCCTGACGCTGACGGGCGTGCGCTTGTGGAGATTGGCATGGAGGGGAACATTGTGAGTGTCCCGCATGGCGGCGGCGTGTTCCCCGTGGGGGGTGAGGTTCTTGTTCAGGTGAATGATGATCTTGTTCCTACTGGCCTGCTTGCCGGGGGTACGGCGGCTGGTGGTGAGACTGTTGCTTTGGGGGCTACTGGTGAGGCTATTCAGGCTCAGGGCGATAAGCTGGGTAAGAGTCTGGAGGATATGTCTGCTCGCGTGAAGGCTGCTGCTGAGGGGCCTGTTGACACTGGCCGGTTGAAGGCTGGTGAGGTTTTAATTAAGGGAGATTTGATCGCTGGCAACACTGTGGGGGCGCGTCATATTGTTGCTAGCGAGGAATTGGAGGCTAAATTGGCTACTTTCCGTAAGATTACTACTGATGAAATTGTTGCAGGTAACGCGAAGATTGGCGGAGCTTTGCTTGCTGACACGATTGAGGGTAAGACTTTGAAGGGGGCGACGATTGACGGCAGCGAGATTCACCTAACGCCCAACAACCCGGGCGACATTGGCTTGCATGTTGAGACATCCAAGGAAGGTCGTTTGCCTCAGATTGCGTTCCGTCACGGTTCCCAGTCTAAGACTACTGACGAGAGTCGCTGGCCTATGCGACTGTACGTGTTCCCCGAGTGGGGCGCTGAGAAGGTCGGCTATACAACTCGTTTCCATTTGGGCGGCTGGAAGGTTGTTAATCAGGAGACTGGCGCTCAGGAGCCGTCTCGTGGCCGCTACGATCAAGTGACGTTTGATCCTGATGCTTTGCGTTACGTGTGGCGTTATGGTGAGGATGCTAGTAAGAACAATTCTTATGCTGTGCGGTGGCGTGAGCTTATCGAGTCTGTTGACGAGCTGCAAGCGTTGAAGAAAACTGTTGCAGGGCTTGCTGTTAAGGAGGAGAAGCGCGGCTTCGGAGACCTAGACCGAGACTGGAAGCGTGAACCACGCGAGTTCGAGCTAGTCAAGACTGGTCAGATTGTTGACCTGTTTGGCGGCGAATGGGTGCGTCAGAACAGTGAGTGGAATTATACTGGGAATACTTGGTTCCAGTGGGGCATTATTCCTGAAGGGTTCCGTCCTAAGCAGTGGGTGCATTTTACGGTGGTTATTACTGAAGATAATTTCCCGCATTTCGCTCAGGGCCAGATTCGCCCGGACGGAACGTTCGCGTTGAAGCTAGACAAGGGTATTCGCGTTAAGCCGAACATGTCTCGCATTATGATTCCGCCTGTTCGCTGGCACCTGTGACCTTAGAGGGGGTTTGTTTTGGGAAGTAAAACTCTAAGAGGAATGGTGCTGCCAGACGGTACAGATGACCTTCTGGGATCATTCCGTAGGGCGTTTGAGACAGCCGGTACGGTGACGCGGGCTTCTAGCGTGAGTCAAGCTCGTGAGATTCTGACTCAGGCTCAGGACGCTGGCATGGGGGCGACCACGGCGCAACCGTGGTACTTTAGCATCGAGCACCTGCTGTATATTGCGGATGGTTCTAAGTCTGGTGATGGCCGTTGGGTGCTGCGACCTGTGAACGAAGTTGAAACCAGCGTGTCCGTGTTTGGTTTGACTAACGAGATTCACGTGAACAACGGCGAATATCGGTGGATTGGTTCTGGTAGCCTTCCCGCAAGGCCGTATCGTCGTCTCGTGTATGCTACGGTTATTGGCTGGGGGCGTGTCGTTGGTGACGTGAACCTTGTGCTGCGTATCGGCGGCGAGGGTGGCCCTAAGTCGTCCTCAGCGTGGGACCATGAGGATAGCCAGTCACAGAGCGTTACGTGTTTTGGCTATGTTGATGCTAATGTGACTCCTAAGATTGAGGCGCTTGTTCAGGGTTATAGGGCGCGTGATACTCAGTCTAATGGTGGTACTGTACAGTTTGTTCAGTCTAGTGAGTTGAATCGTATTATGGTTCAGGCTTTCCCGGCTACCGAACAGTAGCGGGTTTTTGTGGGGTGTGGCGGGCTGGCCCTGTTTGGGGTTGGCCCGCTGTGCCGTGTCCTTTATAAGAAGAAGATGAATGGAGAAAATAGTATGGCAGATTTGCAAAAGTTTATTGACCGCGTTCGTTGGCTGTGCGCGTATGGCAACCTTGGTTACGATCAGTGGAATCGTTGGGACGTGCGCGAGGGCGGCGAAGCTGACTGTTCTAGCCTGATTATTGCAGTGTTGCGCGAGTGCGGTTTTGACACGGGTGGCGCTACCTATACGGGTAACATGGCTTCTGAGCTGTGTAAGCATGGCTGGCGACAGTTGCCTAATAACGGGTACCCTCAGCCGGGAGACATTCTCTTGAATCACCGTAACCACGTGGCTTTGCTGGTGGATTGGGGTATTCTGGCTCAAGCGTCGATTGACGAGAACGGGGATATCGCTGGGGGTGAGTCTGGGGATCAGACTGATCGCGAGACTGTTGTGAAGCCTTATTATGATTACCCGTGGGACTGCTACCTTCGCTATGAAGGTGCAACGTCTCATGAGGGTGGTTATACTGATTGCCGCGCTGTTCAGGCTGCTGTCCGTGCGGATGTTGATAACGTGTGGGGGCCTGACACTGAGAAGCGTGTTGACGCTGTTCGTAAGGCTTCTAACTGGGGTGGTGTCCAGTTCCCGTATGGTGTAGAGTTCGCTCAGTCTGTCGTGGGCACGGATGTGGACGGTATCTGGGGTGACAATAGCATGTCGGCGCACGATAATTGTGTCCAGCTTATTCAGGAGGCTGTGGGCGCTAACGTGGATGGTATTTGGGGGCCTGAGACTGAGCGTCTTGTCCGGTCGGTGGAGGCTGGCGCTGAGAAGCCGTGACCTACCCCACTGCCTTTACTGTTTGTTTAACAATATTTTAGGAGGGGTTGCTTAATGTTGGGTTATCATATTGATCCTTTTGTCGTATCTATCCTTGTGGGCGTGATCTGGCCCGTGGTCCAGCATGTCGCTCAGCGCGCGTCATGGACAAGCAAGACTAAGCGCTTTATTGCCTTGGGGTTTGCTGTCGTAGCGTCCGTGCTGGTCTGGTTTGCCGGGGCGTATCCTGCGTCTTGGGAATTGTTTACTGCTCAGTTCCTTGTGGTGTTTGGCGCCGGTCAGGCTGTATATGCGGTTTTGAAGGCTGCGGGCGTGCTGGATTGGGCTAAGGCCGATCCCGGTGACGTGGCTACAGTTGACGGCGTGTTCGACTATGTAGCTAAGCACGCGCCTACGGCGACTAAGACTGGCGGGGAGTGATATCGTAGGATGTTTCTTCACGTTCCCCTTAGTATTTTGATGGTTCAGTCCCTTTCGGCTTGGCTAGGGGACGCGAGGTTGTATGATTCTTTGTTTGCACTGATGATTGCGGGTTTCACTTATTTCAGCGCGCGTATCAACAAGAAAGTTGAGCGCATTGGGGAACACGTTGAACAGACTCGCGAACAGGTAACGAATAATCATACTGTTAATTTCCGCGAAGAGATGACGGAAATGAATGAGAGTTTGAAGGCTAGTATTGAGGAGATTCGCCGCGAGTCGGCTAAGCGTGACGCTTTGGCTGATGAGCGCGCGAACTACTTGATGGGGCAGATGAATGAGATTAATCGTCGTCTGACTAGTTTCATTTACGACGAGTCGGACAATCGTCGTAAAGAGAAGCGCTAGGGCTTCGGGCTTGTTTCCCGCGTGGCGCGGTGCCTTGTTTGCGTATAGTATTGTTTTGTGGTATTATGTGCGTGTTGGTGCCGCGTCATGCGGGACTCTACTTGTATCAAGTAAGGAAAGGAAGGTGGGGTTTTTGGGGTTTAGTGAGAGTTTTAAGAAATGTCAGGAACAGCCTCAAAATAGGCCGTGCCGCGTGGAGGTCATTAGGCGTGGTTTTGATGGCGCTGATCGTGTTCAGTTTGAGAAGATTCTGGCTGATCCTACTGTGCCGCATAGCCTGATTGTGCGGGCGCTCGCGGTTGAGGGGATTAAGGTTTCTGCTAGTACTGTCGGGCTACATCGAAGGGGGGCATGTTCCTGTGGGATTCAGTGAAACTTGGAATAAGATTGGCGGGCAGGTTGAGTCCAGTCATGATTTGAAGATTTTGACTATTGATATTGAGTGTTCCCCTAGCGTGGCTCACGTGTGGGGCTTATGGGATCAGAACGTTGCTATCAACCAGATTGTGGAAGATGGCAAGATGATTTGTTTCGCCGCTAAATGGTATGGGGACGAGCAAACGCTGTTCTATAGTGACCAAGGTAAGGGCGGGCATGAAGCTATGGTTCGTGCCGCGTGGGAGCTGTTGAACAAGGCTGATATTATTGTCACTTATAATGGTATCAACTATGACGTGAAGCACTTGAACCGCGAGTTTGTCATGCTTGGTCTCCCGCCTGTGGAGCGTTTCAAGCATGTTGATTTGTTGCGGGTGGTTAAGAAGCATTTTAAGTTTCCGTCTAACAAGCTGGATTACGTGTCTCAGCGGCTTGGTATCGGCCATAAGGTTGTTCATGAAGGGCATGGCTTGTGGGTGGCTTGCATGGAGGGCGACATGGAAGCATGGCAACGCATGGAGATTTATAACCGTGGCGACGTGACGTTGACTGAGAAACTGTATGACCGTTTGCGCCCGTGGTGTGGCGTGGGCATGGGCGTTAGCCTTGCTGTGTATGATGGTGACGTGCTGTCGTGTCCTGCTTGTGGTAGCGTGGAGCGCGTGGAGACTGAGCCTGTTGTTGTGGGCGTGTCCCGCTTCCGTGGCTACCGTTGCGCGGCGTGTGGTTGCGTGTATAGGTCTAGGACTCGCGTGGGTGACGTGAGCGCGGCCCGTCCCGTATCCTAACGGGCTGTTTTGGGGTGGTATGATTTCCCTTTCGGGGAGGTTATGCCACCCCTCTCTTTTTGTATCTACGTGTTGACATTGCGCTCGCGGGCTAGTATGCTGAGTGCTGTTAGAGTTTGTTATTGACCTTAGGGGGCCATTGTGACTGAAAAGAATGAGAACGTTAAGGACATTGCCGCGTTGTCGTATAGCGCGGTGAGCGCGTATAGCGAGTGCGGTAAGCGTTGGGAACTGTCCCGTTTGTTTGGGTTGGATAAGTCTACGTGGTGGGTGACGTTGATGGGTACGGCTGTCCATTATGTGACTGAGCAGCATGATTTGAAGCGTTGCGGTCTCCCGTTTGAGGATGTGTCTTTTCAGGAGGCGTTTGACCGGGAGGTGGCTAAGGCTGAGCGTTTCAACATGGAGATTAAAGCGTCTGGCCGCGTGTTGAAAACGTTGGGTAAGGGCGGTGGGCCTAACAAGAAGGACCGGGAGTGGTGTGAGCATTTCGGGCCTTTGATGGTTGAGGCTTGGGATAAGTGGCTTGATGAGCGCTCGCTTGAAGTGTTTGTTGATGCTAATGGTGCGCCGGGTATCGAAGTTAAGCTGACTGGCAACCTTGGCGGCGCTAACACTGTTGCCTACGTGGACCGCGTGTTGGTAGACAACCTTGGTAACATTTGTATTGTTGACTTGAAAACTGGTAATGTTCCTTCTAGCGTGGGCCAGCTGGACGTGTATGCTGCTTTGTTGGGGCAGTGTGGTTTTACTGTTGACCGTGCCGGTTTCTGGTCTGCTGCTGATGGTGACATTAAGGCGTGGCATGATTACCGCGATCGCGTTCCTGCCCTGTTGGTTGGGGATTGGTTTGGTCAGGCTATGCGCGGCATGGAGGCTGGCGTGTTTGTCCCTAACCCGGGTTCTGGTTTTTGTGCTAGTTGCCCCGTGCGGGAGTATTGTGCTACTGTTGGCGGTAAGCGTGCTGGTGAGCTTGGCCCGGTTCCTACGGTTCGGGTTGCGCGGGCACACTCTGGTACGCTACTATAAGACTTGACATCGTTCGTTAAACGTTCTTGGAAAGGAGAAAAGCGTGGCTGGAAAGAAAACTGAAACACAATCCCCGTGGAACGGGGAAGATGCTCCTGTCACCGTGACATTGAAGGCTGGTAAGGGGTGTGATGATCCTTGGATTGTCGTTAAGGGCACTGTTCGGGAGGTTCATGAGCGCCTGTTGGAGCTTATGGGTTGGGATGCTAGTAAGGTTGACGAGTTGCCTCTCGCGTCTACCGTGTTGGCCGCGTCTGACACGTGGCACGCACAGAACAACGTGGCGGGAGAGCTGGGAGGCCGGTTCTTGTCTGAGTCTACTGGTGAGCCTGTGGATTACGGTAGTCGCGTGGAGGACGTTCAGGCAGAAGCCGGTGTTCCTGCTGAGATTATTGGTAATGATGCTGCTATCACGGTGTGGCAGGCTATGGAGTCTGCGACGACTGAGGAGCAGATGAAGCAGTTGTGGAAGGATCGTCGTTTGACGTTCCAGAATACGCCTGAGCTTGTCCCGTTGTGGCAGGAGCGTGCTAAGGCTATTAAGGAGTCTGGTAAGCCTACTGGCTTGTTTGGCAACTAACAGTTGACACGCTACAGAAAGCGTGTTACAATGATTATTGTTGGGGTTGGAAAGGTTCTTTACCCCTCACACTTGGAAAGGTTGTGTGATATTTATGTCTCGTATTTCGATTAGCGAAGCTGCTCCCGCTGGTGGTTTCTTCTCTCTGTCCAAGTATGGTAACAGTGAGGCCCTGATCTTCGTTCCCCGCGTATGGAAGGGGCCTGTCTCTTCTAGGTGGGGTGAGCGTGATGCGATTGAGGGTGACTTCTTCGTGTTCCCTGACACGGCTAGTATGGTCGCTATGAATCCTGAAGAGTTGATGAATGTTACTTGTACGGATACTGCGATTACTCGTATTGCTCGTGATTATATGGGTAAGGTTATTGGCCCGTTCCGCGCTGAGAAGATTACGACAAAGAATGGTAATCCCGCGTGGGTGCTTCACGAGTTGCCTGAGGGTAATAAGGGCGTGAAGGAGTGTACTGAGTTGGCTGATAGTCTTGCTTCTACTTTGGAGAAGGCTGAGGCTGGTGAGGATGATATGCCCGCCTACTAGCCTATAACCGCTTTTCGTCTTTGTGTCTTTTGGGCTTCTCTGCCGTGCTCCCACAATCATACTGCTGCTACCGTGTGGTTGTGGGAGCCTATACGGTAAGGATATTGTAAGGAGGAAAGGGTTATGGCTGGTAACGCTTTCAGGGGCCTATTGGCTCGTAAGAATCTTGCTCGCGACCTTCCGCACATTCCCGGTTTTGACGACGTGTACGGGTTGGGTTGCAGGTTCCATTACGGTCAGGAGATTATGATTGCTGGCCGTAGCGGTAGCCAGAAAAGCGGCCTAGCGTTGTACATGGTGTCTAAGTGGAATCTTCCCACATTGTATTTTAGTGCTGATATGAGTGCGTCTACGGCGGCTAGTCGCGTCGCGTCTATCATGACGGGTAAGAACACTCGTGAGATTGACGCTTTGATGGAAACTCATGAAGGTGCTGACTTCCTACTGTCTGCCTTGTCACGTAACAACATTACGTTCTGTCATGGCAATCCTATTACGTGGCATATCGTGGAAGATCAGGTAAACAATTTCGTGACTTGTTTCAACGAGTATCCTAAGGTTGTTGTGTTTGATAACCTGATGGATTTTAGTGGGAGCGAGTCAGACTATCAAGCTCAAATGGCTGTGATGAATGACATCACGTCGTTCACGCGGCAGATTGGGTGCACGAGTATTGTTTTGCATCATGCTACGGATAAGAGTAGTGCGGCTGTGAGTGATCCTAGTCGCCCGCCTGCTCGTAGTGAGATTAAGAACGGCGTGGCTGAGAAGCCTGAACTGGTGTTGACTGTTGGTTTGAAACCGCCTGCTTATGAGGGTATGCGCGGTGAGATGCGCGTGGCTGTGGTTAAGCAGCGTGAGGGGACGTGTGATCCTAGTGCTCAGCGGTTTGCTGTGTTGTCGTGTGATCCGTCTCGTACTTGGTTTGGCGGGTTTGATGCTCGCAACAATGGTTAGGGGGTGTTAAAATGTTGCAAACACTTTTAACGATCTTTGTAGCCGCACTGATTGTTGGCGGCCTGGCGGTTTCGGTGATGATCCTTATGGAGCCTTGTTGTGTTCTTAGTGAGATTCTTGCTGACTGGCTGAGCGAGAAGTTCTCGCGGAATAAGTAATTGTTTTCTACGTTTATTTTTGGAGGTTAATGTTATGACTATTGGAACGTTTTTTGTGGCAGGATTCTTTGTTACGCTTGGCGGTTTGACGGCTTATGGAGCTGTCCAGGTTGCAGGTATTCTTCTGGGCGCGCTTGGTGACGTTATCGGAAAGCATGTTTCGTGATGAGCGAAGAAGAATCTAAGGCGCTTAGCCTGGTACGATAGCGTTAGAGGGGAGAGGGTTATTTTTATGAATGGTATTGTTGGATTGGTCGCATTCTGCGTCTTGAGTGCGGGTTTTCTCGTCCTGTGTTTTGCGTTTTTTTTGGGGACGCGCGACGTTAAATGTAAACTAGAGTTGTTGGATTGGCGGTCGTCGCGTGCGCGTAGGCGCATTGAAGAAGTGGACGATCTTGCGTGGCGGGCGCTGACCGTGGTGCGCGGCCTAGAAAAGCGCGTCAAGGAGCTGGAAGCTGAGGTTGCTGACCATCGTGCGTTCCTTAATTTCATTGAGGATTATACGATTGAAGCAGATGCGACAGGCATCCAAGAGGTGCCGTCTGGTTGCGACTGCTGCAACCCAGAACTAGACTAACAAGGGGTGATGCGTGTGGCTAATCCTAACAAACGCAAAGGCACATCATGGGAAACAGACGTGCGAAACTACCTACGAGGTAAGGGCTGTGACGTTGAAGCACTCAGGCAGCTAGGTTCCCTGGATGAAGGGGACATGGTTGTTCGTAGCGTTGACGGCGTGCGGTTCGTGATTGAAGCTAAGAACACAAAGCGGCTGGAAATCCCACGCTACTTGAATGAGGCTACAACAGAGTGCGCCTTGTATGCGGCTAATCGCGGTTTGGAGAATAGTGATGTGTTTCCTATTGCGGTGGTTAAGGCGCGGGGTAAGGGCGTTGAGGAAGGCTGGGTTGTTTTCCGGTTGGAGGATTTCGCTGAGTTGCTTAACCGGAAGTAGCATGGTACGCTAGAGATTGCCGCCTGTGGCGGTAAAACTTTGGCGGTAAAAAGAATGAGGGGCGGTGACGCGCTAATGTCAAACAGCAAGACTGTGAAGCATAAAGACTTGTTAGAGTTTTGTTTCAGGCATTATGGTTTTGACACGGCGCGTCGCCGCTTTCTCATGCCCTGCCCGTTCCATGCTGACAGTCAGTCGTCTTTGAGTGTAGACTTGGAGAAGGGCGTGTGGAAGTGTTTCGGTTGTGGTGAGCAGGGTGCCGGGTGGCGTTTTATTGAGCTTATGGAAGGTTGTGATTGGAAGCATGCTAGATCTGTTGCGTCCGATTGGGGATACGGTGTTGACGGAAAACGCGGCGCGCATGAAGGCGTACAGCGGCCCGGCTGGGAAAGCAGCGGCAATAGAGTATTTGGGGACTCGGGGTATTCCGGAAAGCGTGGTGGACGGTCTGGAAGTCGGCCTGGTTGGTGAACCCTTGCCGGGGGATGAGCGGTTTGAGGGCTGGCTGAGCATTCCTTATTTTAATTGTGCTGGGAATATTGTGGGTATGAGGTTTCGTAATTTGCGGCCTGATGCTGATCCCCGGTATTCTATGCGTGGTGGGGATCATACGACGTTGTTTAATCTCAGGGCTACTCAGGGTTTTGGTGACATGCATGTGTGTGAGGGCGAGATTGATACGATGAGTCTCGTGGCGTGTGGCCTTAACGCTGTTGGGGTTCCGGGTGTGAATAATTGGAAGCAGCGTTATGCTGGTTTGTTTGATGGTTGCCGCGTGTATGTGTGGGGGGATGGCGACACGGCTGGGGACGGGTTGTTTGAGTCTGTTTCTGAGAATATTATTGATTGCGTGCGCGTTCCGGTCCCACGGGGGATGGATGTTAATAGCGTGTTGGTTGAGAAGGGCAGGAAGTTTCTGCTTGGTCTCGTTCACGGTGGAAAGGAATAAGAATTATGAAGAGTGTTGCAGGGGCTGAGCATGGCTTCGGGAGTGTTGACGAACAGCGCGTAAAGGATGCTTTGCGTATCATGCCTTATAGCGCTGGGGAGAAGCGTCGTGGCTCCTTCCAGTCGTTTGAGGAAGCAGTGGGATATGGGTTGTGTCGTGGCTGTTGGGTTGCGTCTAGGCGTTTGCGTTGTGATTTTCTTGAGTTGTTGGGTTGGGCGTGGCTTGATACGATGCGTGATCCGCGTCTGCTTGTTAAGAGTTGGGAGCGTGCTGGCGTGGCGGGTTTGGTGAATCACTTCCGCTGGGCTTGCCTTGCGGGTTATAAGCGTGCTAAGGGGAAGGGGCGTCCTGATATGGCTTTGTCTCAGCGTGAGGTCCCGTCTGGGCTATATGTTGGGGAGGACGGGATGTTTCGTGGGTGATTATACTCCGGGCATGGTGTGTGCCGCGCTGCCACTTGTTTTCTGCCAGCACGGTTTTGATGGTCCTATTGGGGAGGATGTGCCGCGCGTGGAGCCGGGTATGCCGCGCGCTAAGCGCGATCCGGGGCATGTTGGTAACTTGTCTTGCGTTGTTGTTGACGTGGAGGCCGGTTTGAGGGCGTTGCTTCCCATGTGGAGGCAGATGCTTGTGTTGAAGTATGTGTGTGGTTGGACTCGTACTGAGCTTGCCGCCCGGTTCCAGTGTGATGTGAGCGTGGTTGACCGCGTATTGTTGAAAGCTCCTCAGTTGATGTGTGACGTGTTGAACGGGGATGCTTAAAACGGTAAGAGAATACGGCGTGAGAGTACGGCTGCGTGTGGTTGTGCTCTCACGCTTTTCTTTTTGCGCTTATTGTAAGCCGTTCTGACGGCCTTTCACCATGCTCCCTGTATGCTGGTGCTACCTTGGCCTGTTAGAGGCTTCTATGGGGCTTCTAGGTGGCTTAAAGCGGGTATAGAAGAGCGCCCCTGCCTGTTGTGGCGGGAGCGCTTCTTTCTTATTCTTCGTCGGGGTACATTTTCTCCATCAGCTTATGCATATCATACGTGCCGTGACCTTCCCGCAAGGCGTGGAATACTGCCCATAGTGGAGTGCGGCCTTCTTGCAGGTCTTGCCATACTTGCGGGCGTTCCTCTAGCGTTTTCCGCATACGATCCCGATAATACTCCTCTCGCTCGTCTAGGCGCGGGTAAGTGAGCCTACGTAAGCGGCCTTCCCGCAAGTCCTCAGACAAGTCCCATAGGAGCTTGTTGCGACACTGCCATTCCGCGCTGTCCACGCGATACGTTTTCCCCGTTTTATCTTTGATAAGGATACCGGGGGTGTCCGTCTCCTGCTTGGCTAGGTCGATAGCAAGACTAAGGCTAACGTTCTCTGTTACGGTACGGGTATCGCTGCTGATGGTTGCCCATCTGTTGAATCTTAGCGAGTATGCTGAGTGGAGCGTGACCATTAGTCTAGGATCAGCGGTCCTGCCGTCGTAGTTGTGGCATACGAGAAGCGGCCTGATAGCAGACTTCTGCCAGCGCGTGAGATTATATTCTGGTGCGCGTACTTCACACAACACGCTAACATTATGCTTCTTGCAGAAGTCGTATAGGAGTTGTTCTTCTTGTCGGGACAACATGCAGAATTGCTTGATTAGGTCGAAGTCCGCACTATCCGGCACCGGGCTTGTCATGGCAAGGTGGCTACCTTCGGCGTAAAGCGTTACGATGTGAGGGGATGTTACCTTGGCGACGTGTACGGGGTACTTGAGGCTGGTTAGGTCTTTGTCTGTTAGTTCTGGGATCGTGTAGTATCCCGGTGTGCTGGTTTGTTTTGTCATGGTTATCTTGGTTCCTTCCTGTTTGGCGTGTAAAACATAGCGGGACGCTAGGCGCGTTCCTACTGCCATGATTGTATCATAGCGTGTTGGTTGCGTCTAGCGTCCCCACAATATTCTATTATAGTGCCATGCGTCACTGTTCCGTGTCGTCGCTTGGCATAGCGGCTAGAATAGTGCGCTCAAGCTCACGCAACACGTCCCGTGCGTCCTCAAGAATCTTTTCCTTTGCAGGATTATAAGTCGCATACCACATGTCGCTAATTTGCGCGGCCAACCCTCTGACGATCACTGCGGCTTCGGTGAGCTGCAGTTTTTTATCCCTAGTGATCGTGTTAATGAACTCTTGGCGCGCGCAAGCCTTCCATAACAAGGTAGAGAACACCTCTACATATCGTTCGCCACGCTTTTCTGTTACGATATCAGCGGCCTTTTGAAGGTGTTTGACGGCGGCTTCATACGCTTCCTTAATGTCGGTGCTCCAGTCGATCATGGTAGAGTGTGTTGCGCACTTGAGTACTCCCGGTTCCAGTTTAGGCTCCGACTCAGGCTCGGGTTCTACACGCGGGTATTGAATTTCGTTTGCAAGAGTATTCAACGCAACAGCGACATCTTGTAACACGTTCCGCGTGTCATATTCTTCGCTTGTCTCGGCAAGCATACGATATTCCGTGGCGAGTTCCCGGATGGTGGTTACTGTTCGCGTACTGCGAACCGCCCACTCCACTGGATCGTCTGGCCCGCAACCGTATTCGGACATTAGCCCGTTGAAGAGCATCCGGTAGGCTATGGATGCTGCGCTGGCTAGCCCTGCTGGGCGCGCTAGGTCTGCTGTTTCCATCCTGCGTATGGCGTTGGTGCAAGCGTCGTGCACACGGCTGTTTAGGTCGATTAGTTTCATAGTGTCTCCTCTTCTGTTTCTTGTGGGACTGTTCCTGTTCCATTGCATTTGTCGTACGTGACGCATGACAGGAATCTAAAGACTAGTGGCACGGTTACATAATCTGCCTGTTCTACTCTTGGAATCGTTCTCTCACGCTCCTGTCTGTAACGTTGATAACTGTGCTGGTTTCTGCCAGCTAAATTTATCCTTACTGGTGGCAGACATCGTTAACGTGGGAATGTCTTGCGCTCGCCTAGTCCCAAACGGGAAGAACCATGTGTGTTCCAGCGTGTCACCTTTATTGACGATCCCCTGCACGAGCCGCTGGAACAAGTCTACAGCAGCGCCATACGTATGCTGCTCCATAACACTGTAAGGTTCGTCACAGCCTACTGGTGCAAATACTAGGATGCGTTTCTGTTCCCATGCTACCTCGCTCCATTCTTCGCCGTGTTGTGTTTGGAACACTAGATCGACTCGCTTGAGTTTCTTACGCTCGTGTTTCCATGAGGAAACTGTGATGAGAATGTCGTCGTTGCGTTCTTTTAGTTGCATGATTGTGGGGTTTTCTTCCGCATCGAACGCTGTTAGCGCCGTGTTGTAGAACGGTTGTCCTTCACTGAGTTGTTCTGTGAGGAATCTCGCTGGATCGTCTTGAATCTGTTTGATAATGTTTTCTTTTGCTTTACCATACGACATAGTGTTCACCTGCTTGCGCTTTACTGTTAGCATGGAATAGCGCTGCATCCGAGTAGGTTTGCGCAGCCCGTGTCCCGCGCGGAAAGTACCATACCGCTGCACACCGCCGTTCCGCCTCTGCTTGCATCACGGCCTTCCCCCACCTTTGCTCCATCTTTTGGGTGCCGATGTCCTCCGCTGTTCCAGCATAGTTGTGGGGTGTATAGATTTTTGATAGGTCGATCGTTGAAATCCTCCACTTTGTTACCCCCGTCTGGCGCGGTTGCCAGAAGGCTAGGTAGGACGCGCGCGAAACAACGCCCCCATACTGTCCTAAGATGTCTACGTGGACGCAAGGCGCGAATCCCCCTATAAAGCTGACAAGTATCGGCGTGTTTTCTAGCCCGTCATAGGCGAAGATTGACGAGCAGAGCGCTCCGCCTTCGTCAAGTTCCTCCTTAAGGAATTCTAGCGGGTTTTTTACAATCCTGTTGAACTCTTCCCGTTCTTCTTTGCTGTACATTTGTATCCTCCTGTTTGACTGAAACGTGCTGCCAGTATAGCCGTACTATGTTCGCCGTGTCAAGCGTTTCTGCTCGGGTTGAACTGTTCGGGTTTTCCTAATAGTTGCGCGAGTGAAGAACGGTCCCGTCCCCGCCCCCTGTTAGCTTGCTGATCCCGTAGGGGAATAGCCAAGCATCTTTCCGCGTCCCGCGCCGTGTCAGGATGCTGGTAGCATCTTCTTCCCAAACAGACTCGGCCATGTCGCTGACTTCTCCTTCTGTGACCACGTTCCACGGGAGTCCTTCGTGGTAGATTGTTTGATAGTGTGCGTTCAGCGTCCATCGTGGTTCCGTTTCGCCTTGGAAAACATGGGGTGATGCTACTAGCTGGTTGAGCATGACTCCGCCCGCTGGCATGGGCCTCCAGTAGTCGATTTCCACGTATGGGAGACATGCTTCTTCTAGGCGCATGACGAATGGTTTCCCGGCTTCCGCCTGTAGCTTAAATTCCGTGTCTGCTAGGAATCCGCCTTCCTTGAAGGCTTTGCGTAGGAACTGTGCGGGGTTTTCGCGTATCTCTTCGGTCGCTTTGTCTCGCCAAGTGTCAGGTGCCATATGCCATGTTCCTTTCCCTGTTTTTAGAGTAGGAGCGCGTATGCTAACTCTGCTACAGCGAACACGGCCTGCGCCAGTGGGTCGCCTACCTTAGCTTCGTCTACAATGTGATCGTGGACGCTTTCGTAGAGGTCTCGCCAGTCCTCAGCAATCCCCATAAAATAGTCCCCCCACATTTCGCGAAGTGGCTGTTCGTCTTGGGTGCAAGACACGTAGACTTTCCCCAGTTCTTTTAGGAGCAGGAGTGCTGCTTCTCGCGTCCCATAAGACACTGCCATTACCTCTTCGCTGTTTACTGCTCGCACAGCGTTTTCGTAAGCGCCACTAATTTCTTCGCTCAAGTCGATAAGTCTCAAGATTTTGACTCCTATTATTCGTTTCCTACTGTGGCTGTCTGCTCGTAGAGATGTGGCCCGTATAGCCGGTGCCCCATTCTCCATCCCCGGCACCGTTGAATGAGACTAACGTGACCTCTTCCCCGCCTAGAGTGGCTTTGAACGCTGCACGCCCGGCCATTACCCGGCGAGTAATATAGGCGATTTCGTCTACGGTTTCCACGTCTTCGATAGGTGGAGTGGGGAGTGTTCCTGTGTAGATTTCTTCAACGTCCCAATCGTCGGCCCCGTACATTTCTGTCCCCGTGAATTCTAGGATTGTCCCGTTGTCTAGCCCGAAGGCGCAACTGTAGTCTCCTTCTTCCCCGTCGATAGCGACGATGGAGTGTCCTACTAGGACTTCCCTGAGTTCGGTTAGGTTGTTGTTGTCGTACCAGAATTCTAGCACTTCGGTAAGATGTTCATCATTCATCGAATAGCCTCCTTTTCCTCACTGTTCCTTAGGATAATTTACAATGTCTACCCATGCAACCGCGTGGAACGGGACGAATACGCCCTCCGGCCCCCAACACGCTTCGCCTTGTTCGACCTTCCTGAGAATGGCACGGTATTGTTCATACGCCTCCCCTTCTGGCTTGAGGCGACCGCATAACACTCTATCGGTGCCGATAATCCCCATCTCAACACGTGCAAGTCTATCTGCCATTTCATTCCTCCTTTGTCCCGCTAGACATGTTACTAGCATAGTCTAGCCAGCTTGTTCCGTCAAGTGCTTCCGCAAGCCCACCCGGGAAGAACCACGCATGTTCGGGAAGATGATTACGCGCGGGAATAGTAGTCTTGTAATGTCTCCACGCCCATCCCGCATCTTCCATTGCGTATGCTGGCATGAACTCTGGCTGGTCGTCCACATTCGTATAAACGGGTGGTGAGGTAGGGCTGTATTCCCATGTTTCCGGCGTTTTCCAACTGTTGTATGCCAGGTATGTTTCCCTACTGTAACCAAGTTCATCACTTTTCCATACTGTAATTGCGAGAAAGATGCGTTCGTGTACTAGTAATCGCATGATTATGGGGATACAGTCTAGGTCGCCGCGCGTTACGGGACAGTGCTCAAACGCGCCACCCGGCGCGAACTGCTCGTAGATAAACTTTTGAGGATCGTCCCGGATGCTCTGAATCACTGTTTGGAAACGTGACTCTTTTACCATTCTAGCACCTCCCTGTTAGAGTGTGATCGTGCAAGTATGATCCGGCGACGTGATCCGGGTAACATTAGCATGGAATCCGTGACCGTACCACCCGTTATCGTACCCGTTGAACTCTACCAGCGGATATTCACGGCCTTCCACCATGATAAACACTCTGATAGGCCCACAAATCTCATCCATTTCTTCGTCTGATCTGATCTGGTCGTCAACCCATGCGTTCATGATGCGCCCGGACGGCTTCTCGCTGTCTGAGAGGATTTCGCTGATTGTCCAGTCACCATTCCCGCAACAGCATCCTCCTTCGTTGCCTGTGAGCGTGAGGATTACCCCGTCGTCTAGGGTTACTTCTACTGTGAAGTCGTCTTTTTGTTCGATGCGGGTGACTTGTTTGCTGATTAGTGTTTCTTTGATTTTTTCTTCTTGTGACATAGCGTAGCCTTCTTTCTATTTATGAGAGTTGCATCCAGCACGCGGCTTCAGGCAGGAGCGCCAAGTGCCACATCGTTTGGTCCATGCGCCCGGTTAGCGACCACCACATGTCAACTCGTTCGTTAGTACAGGGGCACGGGAAGAACCGAAGTTTCAGATACTCGCCCGCAGCACGCCCCGCACTACCCCCAATATCATAGACACCTGATTCTAGGAGCGTGAAAGCAAGCTCAGGGACGGGAGTTTCTTCTCCTGCCGTCATGAAGTTGGTGGTGAGCTTGAACTCGCACACGTATTCCTTGCCACCAATCCACCAGCGCACATGTAGGTTAGTGTGGTCTACATGATCGTGTAGTGTTGCTACGAAAGGCCACCCGTGACTAGTAGCGTCCTCAAGATAGTAGACTTGTCCTGTTTGTTCGTCTTGGAAACAGATTGAGCTGAGGTATTGGTCGGGGTTGGCCCTGAAATCTTCAAGAAGGCTCGTGACCACTTTCTGTCCGTCTGGTTGCGCGTCGTGGCACCAGTCGGGGTTTCCGTACTTCAATTCGTAGGGGTCAATCCGGTGCATTCCTACAGCACGCCTTTCTCTACTAGTTCAACTGCTTCATCAAGCTTAGTTTTTAGATCATAAATGATTATTGCGATAGCCTCCAGTCGGTGACACTGGACCTGCCTGTGAGCCTCTTTCTCTGCAACAGCTTTATTCAACACTGCGCGGTGAGCGTGTTGGGCTACGAGAACAACAGGCTTCCCGCGCTTCTCAATTGATTCCTTATTCCAGTCATATGGGAGCAGCAGTGTCAGTACTTCAATGAAGCCGATATCCGCCGTTTCCTCCTGGTAGGCTTTGAGTGCGTCCTGTAGTGTCCTGTTTAGCATGGTTAGTTCGTTTTGTAGTGTGCTTTTTGTTTCGGTCATTCTTCTTCCCCTGTCGCCTCAATGTCGCATGTAAGCCTATCCAAAACACAAGCAAGCTCGTCTGCGACCAGTGAAATGGCCTGTAAGTGTCGCTTACGCGCCCGGCTACGCGCCGTGTCGCCCTCTTCCAGTTCTTCGTCAATATCGACGCGCGCCCGCGCTTCCCGTACTACGCTAAGCCATGTATCGCCACGGGTTCCAACGTTATGGAACGTCCAATGGTCTGGCATCCCGTCGTCAACGATTTCCATAAACAGGATACCCTTAATGTCCTCTTGGTACACGTTCAATAGGGCAGATAGTGCTTCTGTCAGCATGTTCAGCTTGTCCAGCTGTTCAGTTTGTGTCATAATATGTTCCTCAAAAATTCAGCTAGTTCTTATTGTCAGGGTTAGGATCAAGCGCTACACGGACCACTGTTTCCAGCGCGTCAATTGCTTCGCGTATCGTGTAATCGTAAGCATCTGCTACAACTAGCAGTGTTTCCCACATCCACTTAAGGACCTGTTACATGTCAGTAATCTTACCACACACCGCCCTGATACTGTCAATAGAAGGCGTGTTATCTTCGTCGCTCACCGGCGTTTCGGCCAGCTCACGCAACCGTGCCGCGTACGCCGCCGCTAGGCCGCTCCCCATTTTCGACACTCTGAAAGGCAGTTTGTCCATATCTTCCAATACGGTGATTGCTTCTTGGACTGCCGTGTAGGTCTGGAAGTCAATATGTTGAAACTCAGTCATCGGTTTTCTCCTGTTCGTTTTCGTTGACTGCATCCCTTAGCGCGTCCCCAAAATTGTTTACTGCTTCCACCGTGTCATCCAACTGGATGATAAGCGTAACAGCTTCAATACCCCAGCGCCTGTAGAGAGTCTGCTTCCCCAGTTGACATGCCAGCGAAACTGCCAGCAGCACTTCTGTTGCTGTAGTCCAGTTTTCTTCCACTGCCTGAGCGTCCCAGTCGTCGGGGAGATTCAAACACTTTTCGATTCCCCCCTGTGTGAGCGGAACCACGTCTCGATAGTGGTCAATTTTCACTTTCAGTTTGCGTGTCGCCTCATTCAGGCGCTCCCTGGTTTCAATAGCGTAAGCGTTCTCAACCATTTTTGTTTCCCTCAATTCCCAATAAGGTTTGTTAGTATTCATCTTCAACAGTATTGAACGACGACCAACCGTCGCTATGAGTAGAATAAACAGGCTCAAAGTCCACCGTGTCAACATCCCCTGCCAGTTGTCGGAACGTCGGCTTGCCAGTGCTGTCAGGTATCATTGCGGTTGCCTTGAGTGTCCGGTCATCCCACACGGTATTGTCAAGTGCTAGTACCGCGTTGATAACGGCCTTGATAACGTCCTGCCGGTCGGTCTCAATAATCAGATCATACTTTAACATTAGTCTTATCTTTCTCCGCTGTCCCGTTTTCAGTTGAACCGAATGTTGAACTTGGGAAGCTGCAATTTCTCTCCCATTTCCCACATGCCGCGCTCCCACAGGAACAAGTTCATCATTTCCAACAGGCCATAGTCGCCAGTAGGAAGGTAGGAAGTTACAATACTGTAATCTTGCATCAGGCAAGACAGGCACTCAGTGTACCAACCGAAAATGAAGTCAGCATACACCTCAGTAGTCATTACGCCATCTTCCTCAAAGATGAACTCTGTATCCTTGGTAATCAGGAACGGTACACGCTCCAACGTGATCCCCATTTCCTTCAAAGCGTATTCTGTCAACGCGGGGACAGTTGGCAGTGTTTGTGTGAGCTGTTCAATAAACCGTCCAGCTGTCAATACGAACATGATACGATCGTATGACAGGCCAATATCTTTGCGTTCTTCCGCTGAGTCTGGCATGGCAAGCGCTTCCAGTTCTTCAAACGTGTATGAGTCCTCGCAAACATGCTGGATAAATTCGCTAATGTGCATATCCTTGGGGATGAACATTGACATGGGTTTGAGGTTGTATCGCGTGTTGGTCGGGACTTGCATGTGTGCAATGATCAGGTAGTCGGTAGTGTTTGGGGTTTCCATTTTTGTTTCCTCAATTCTAGTGGGATGGTGTAGGCAGTGCAGCGTGTTCCCCACTGCCTACACACTCAATTTTATCAGTCTTGCTTATGGTTGTCAAACGGGTTACTGTCAGGGTGTTTCGCTAGGAACATCATAGTTGCCAGAGATACTGGCATAGCGAACAGAATTCCGATAAGTCCGATTCTCAGAAAGTTCAATAGCCAGAATATGAACGCTAGTAGAATCTCTCCTAGTTGCATGAATGTTGCCATAGTTGCTCAGTCCTCAATAGTCAAGCGCTTAGCGTTAACCATGTCAATACGGGACAGGTCTAGATAGTCTTCAGCTTCAGGAACAGTCCCAAGGCTACCGATCACATTAATCATGTTAACCACGACATCATTAGACTGTCCCGCGTCTCCCCACAGTGAGAGCCCAAAGTGAGCAAGCCATTCTTTCAGATCAGTACCTGACTGATCCAATAGGTAGACATCCAGCGTCTTATCGTGGTAAATGCTGCCGGTCTCTCCCGCCTTCACATAGGCCCTTACTGCATCTTCAATACATGCGTGTATTGTGATCTGTGTTGGTATGTAGTCTCGGTCTGCTTCAATACGATCACCATAGCCAGCTGCGATAGCTTGGTTAGCGAGTTCAACTAACTGATCATTAATCTCTGGTAGGCTGTCAGTATCCCACTCGCCTAACGCTAGGTTAATCAGTTTGTCGCGTTGGTCAGTGAAGTAAGTGTAGGTCTTTGCGTTTTCCATTTTCATAGGTCTTTCTATATCGTGCAATGATGTTTGGCTTAGTGTGGCTAGGCACTAACCGGCACAGAGAGCTAGTGCCTAGCCAAGTCCCTGTCAGATGTACCACGCCTCGCGACACTCTTCGGCAGTGTCAGCACTGAGAGTTTCTACCGCGTCGGCATAGTCAGAGAGAATAATGTCAACAACCGTCCATAGTGACTCATGCCAGAGTACCGCGCGCGCCGTCCATTCCTCCCGATCAATGTTTGTTTCCGCATCCTCAATAAGGACATCGTATGGTGATTCCATAAACCACTTGTACGCTTCATAGGCAAGGAAGCCAGTCAGCAAGTCAGATATGAACACTTCCTCAATGTAGTGTTCCCCTACCTCAACTAGGTACATTCTCAACGCGGTTGGATCAGTATAGGCAATACTCCTAGGATCGTTCACCGTATACCCATCATATTCCATCGTTTCGACCATGTATTCTCGTAGGTTTTTTTCGATCTGTAGCCACTCTTCGCGCGCCTTCGCGCGCTCTTCCTCGGTGAGTTCAATGGTTGCTGTTTCCATTTTTGTTGACATCTCTTTCAAGAATGTTCCTTGTCTTTCTGACACTTATATATTATCGGTTTGGTCTAGTGTTGTCAAGTCTTTTTCGTGTGAAGCGTGTCACATCCTATCAGAACAATTCCAATACCCAACGCGCTAACGGACTGAGCGAATACTCTCCCGCGTAAAGCATGTCAGTATAAAAGACTAGCAATTCCGAATTGCATTCCACAAAAGTCTCCCAAAACTCAACTGCCACATCAGACCATGCGTAACAGAATTGTTCAATAACGTAGAGTGCGAATAGTGGGAATTCTAAGACTGTGAACATTATCGGCACCTTACCATTCTACCGCGTAAACCCACAGTTTACCATTAGGATTAACAAATGTGTAGTATTCTTGTCCCAAGTCCTCAACGATCCGATCAATTCTCAGATAAGGCGCAGCCATGTCCCAAGAATCAATGTCAATACCGTAGTTAATCATTTCGACCTTGCAGAATTCCAGAAAGTTATCCCACTCTCCACAGTATAGCGAATCGAATTCTTCTGGCGTTGGAAACTTGACATATTCCGGCTCTTCGTAGTAGGACTGTTCAATAACATACCCAGCCACTACTGGCTTAAGCTCTTCAGGGAATTGGCTTACACACGCTTCCCACTTCTCAGGGAATTTCTCAATCGCTGCAACCATTTTTAACACTTCCTTATTATATCACGCTGTGAAAATTGCTACAAGTAAGATTAGAGAGTAAACCACGTATTGTGGCGATTATCGTTGTTCGCGTGCAACGCTTCAATCGCGCGCGCTTCCACCTTGTAACGCTTAGCGCGCCTATCGAACACGTCCTGACCGATAAGCCCAGCATCGGACAAAGCCAACAAGAAGTAGGTCAAGTGCCTAGAAGTCGTCACACTGTAATTGTAATAGTACGCACTCAATTCAACCTGTACATGCCCATTTTCGTCACGCTTACCCAAGTCAACGCGGGCAATAAAAGTTCCGTAGCTTGTCATGACGATCTGACCGCCGTCCTTGGCAGTCGCCGGCGTTGGGCACCAAATGTCAAGATTCATCCCGCAACGCTTTGTCCAATCGATATAGCCGCGGTCCTCATACTTGCGAACAGCGGTTCGCACTGCTTCCTTGATAACATCGCTTTGGCGTGCCATTTTAACCAATCTCCCTAACTGAGATATCCAACGAGCTAACCGCCTTGATTAGCTCATATACTAAGAATAACCTGACCGATTCGGTTTGTCAAGTTATTCTATTATGGTCTAGCTCACATTCCCTGAGCTATCGTTCCCTGTGCTAGAATCGAACTAGCCTAAAAATCGCCATTAAGACAGGGAAGCTATTGCAGTCGCTACGCCTTTTCGCATTCATCCCAGATAACAGCATCACTGACTGCTTCCATCAAGACGCGCGCCATCTTCAGAATGTTGAATTCGGGACTATTTTCATCATACTCACCCGGAAACATCATACGAACACGTGACCATCCTTGCATAATCTTGGTCACATAGTAGGTTGAATCATCCTTGAAATGGTTCATCCAGAAGGTTCTTGAACACATCTCCCAAACAACCTCAAGGCCGCGGTATAGCTGACAGTCCCTAAAGTGATCCGCTTCGCTCCGAAACAGCGTGCCAGATACCATATCCGCGAACCCATGCACAGCAGCACGAACGCGATACAGATCAAGCGTCTTCGCAGTGTCCAGATAGATACCCATTTTCAAAGCCTTTCCAGTCAGTCCGTTAAAGGCCGTTCCCTTATCGGATATATATAGATTATATCAGCATCCCTAGCTAGTCAAGTCAAAAACGTGTGAACTAGCTCACATAGTCTACACCTTATTATTAAACGCGCGCGCGCGTGAATACCATGCCCAAAAACGTTTGTCAAGACTCTAATAAAGAATGTAACCAAGGTCACAAAACAAAAAGACGCGATAATAACACACAAAAACCAAAACCGCAAACCGTGCCCAACATGTGAGCCGCTATTGACAAACACAAACCAAGCCGATCTACCAACCCCATCTCACAATATGAACACACTTGACAAACGCGCTTTAACCACAGTCACAAAGCCGTGCATAGTACCAAACCAAGCAACGAACGTCAACCATTGTCCATATAATGAACAGACTTGACAAACCAAGAACGTTTACCAACACAATACCAAAGCAATAACAAACCATAACCAACATAACCATAAACAAACCTGAATAAAAATACACAAACC
>ENA-OWMA01000009-OWMA01000009.1-human-metagenome-genome-assembly--contig:-NODE-9-length-42034-cov-9.057291_pt1 | contig 42034 bp, 54 predicted proteins | sample MGYA00245357_ERZ651120 | MGnify/ENA primary metagenome ERZ651120 (study PRJEB26857, sample SAMN00036273) | human metagenome | isolation source: G_DNA_Saliva | study: EMG produced TPA metagenomics assembly of... | reverse complement strand
GCTCTGTAGAGCGGGTGTAGAACCTCCTAACTTTTTTCTGTATCTGTATGTTCTGTCGAGGGGTGCTAGTCGATTAAACTAACACCCCTCGACGAGAAGGGTTACCTCTCCGAGTGTGCCGTCTGACGACGGCGCGCCCAAATGAGGAAGCCTCCGAGAGCCACTAGCGCGACCGCGCTGGTGACTACGTCTCCACTTGTACCAGTGACCGCCAGCTTCTTGTGCTGGGGTGCTGGTGTGGGGGTAGCCGAGGGCGTAGGCGTCGTGCTCGGACTCGGAGTCGGTGTCACCGACGGGGTCGTGCTCGGCGTGGGTGTCGACGGTGTTGAGCTCGGTTCCGGGGTTGGAGTTGGAGTCGGCGTCACCGACGGGCTCGGTTCCGGCGTGGGTGTCGACGGTGTTGCCGACGGACTCGGTTCAGGAGTCGTCGACGGGGTCGGCGTGGGCACGGGAGTCGGGGTTACCGACGGTTCCGGTGTGGGTGCCGGAGTTGGAGTCGGCGTTGGGCGGGTATCGTAACCCGCGTCGCCACCAGACTCACGTCGAACAATCCGGGCACTCATGTCCCAGGACTTATCCTGAGACGTGATGGTTGCCTTGTCAGTCCACGGACCGGGGTCTGTGGAACTGACGTCGATGTTCAGCTCGAATCGGGCTTTTTCACCCGTATTAAGCTGGACTTTGACGACCGCCTTGTCGCTAGAGCAGCTAGCGACATTGGCTTCCTCAAACCGGATATACTGAGGCTGACCCCAGGGGCCAGCCTCAGTATAGACGCCAACCCGTCCATTGAGCAGGCTGCCGCAGACGAACTTCTGACCCGGAGAGGTCAGTGTGTCAGTGACAGTAAACTGCTGGTTGTCCTGGGTCGCGGTGGGCAGTACGATCGTGACTCTTTGTTGAGAGCCATCTACAGATCCCCACTTAGAGGGGGCTGCACCAATTGTGGAGCACCCATCACAGGTGCCCACTTGGATGGTCGTTCTGCGAACGACACCACCAACGTTCCATTCCAATTCTCGGGTTTCCCCGGGAATTAGAGAACTACTCATGTGGACGCGCCACCACGCCGAGGCGTGGAAGTTCACTCGTCCGGGCACCTCCACAGCATCGGTCAGTTTGACCGACACGGTGTGGTCGGCAGAGTAGGTGGCGTACCCAATGACGATCCCCTCTGGGGTTGTCATCGGAATCGGTGCGAAATCCGCGTCTGTGCCGAGTTCGCTCGGCACAGAAATGGTGATGCTATCTCCAGCACAGTGACCCTGCTTAAGGGTCAATGCAACGGAGAATTGCACCGATTCATAGGCCGTAACTTCGGGCGAACCGTCCGAAGTTACGAAATTCTCCTGAATCTCCTCAGGGGAGATATTACTGGGATTGCAGGAGGCGGGCTTGTCGTCAGAGGTTGCCGCCGTGGCGACACTACTACCGGACGATGACTGCTCAGTGTTAGCAGTGCTGCTCGACTGAGCCTCGCCAGCGATACCAGACGAAGACTGGGTCTCGTTGCTGGTATCTGCTACTGTGGTAGCAACACCAGACGACTGGGCTTCGACAACAATACCAGACGAGGACTGAGCCTCGGCTGCTGACTGGAGCGACGTCTCGTCGGCGCGTGACACCCCTCCGAAGAGGAATGCTGCGAGGAATGCTGCGAGGATTGCCATGATAGGCACCCTCAATGGGGTCTTACGGTGATTCATTTCACCATCATCCCTTCTCTTGTGAACAATAAGATACAGATGTTAAGGTCCTTTTATCCAGCTAGGCTGGAAATCAAGAAACTCTCGAACATCAGTACCTAGGTGGACTTTACTATTTTAGCATAAAATCGGAAAAAAGCAACAGTCTAATAAAAAATCCCGCCAGAATCGACGGGATTTGATTGCTTGAAATATAAAGATTACAGAGAGTTCTCTACTTTAATGCCAGGACCCATAGTTGTGGCAATTGCAACGCTCTTAACGTAAACACCCTTTAAGCTGGATGGCTTTTGGGAGTTCAAACTGGTTAAGAATGCGCGTGCGTTTTCTGACAATTTTTCAGCGCCGAATGATACCTTGCCGATTGATAAGTGAACGATGGCTTGCTTATCAACGCGGTATTCAACTTTTCCGGCTTTTGCTTCAGAAACGGCTTTAGCGACGTCAGTAGCGACAGTGCCAGACTTTGGATTTGGCATCAAACCGCGTGGACCAAGCAAACGTGCGTACTTACCAAGCTTTGGCATGTACTGTGGAGTTGCAACCAAAATGTCGAAGTTCAATTCTTCCTTGTCCAATTGGCTTAGGAATTCTTCGTCACCGATGATATCAGCGCCAGCTTTTTTAGCGGCAGCGTGTTCTGACTCTGGTGCAAAAACTGCTACGCGAACATCTTTACCTGTACCGTGTGGTAATGCTACGGTTGAGCGAATGTTTTGGTCAGCTTGGCGTGGGTCAACGCCTAGGCGGATGTGGATTTCAACGCTAGCGTCGAATTTGACTGGGCTGGTCTCAGTAGCCAACTTCAAAGCTTCGTCTAAGCTGTACAATTTGTTCTTTTCAACGTTTTTTGCAGCGTCCTGATATTTTTTACCGCGGCGCTCCAAACGTGGACGAGTAACTGGCTTTGGGCCTTTCTTTACGTGAGCTTCAGCGTCGTCTGATTGTGGAGTAGTGTCGCCAGCTTCCTTGCGAGCTTCCTTCTCTGCCTTTTCAGCAGCTTCGTCAAGAGCTTTTTGGCTACGTTTGCCGGACTTAGCGACGGTAGCTTCGCGCTCAGCAACAACGTCTTTGTCTTTGTTGTCGTGAGATTTGCTTGCGTCTGTAGCTTCTGCAATTGCTGCTTCAATTTCAGCGATTGTGTTTTTTTCGCTGACTTCTAATTTTAGTTCTGCTGCTTTTTCTAGCAACTCGGCTTTCTTTGCCATAAAAAATCCTTTCTGTGGTACGAACGGCAATTTGTCATCTTAACAAATCAGCCTCCCAACATTGATTGATAATGTTGAAATTATACCATATTTTCAGAGATTGAGGCAAATGTTTACTTTTATGGAGAAGAATTGTATAATATGTAATATTATGAGTGAGTTTACGAAAATTGTAGGTAACGAAGACGGTTCTTTAGGCACGATAGATATCTACATCCCAGAGCAATGTATGTCTTGCCCAAGAATAATAGAAAAGCTAAACGACTTAGAAGAATACAGAAAAACAGTAAATAAACTTCTAGAAATGGCGTTTAGTGGTGATGAGGTGACATTGGTTAATAAGGCTACAGGTGAGGTATTAGATAAAGATCAATCTACTAAAATTGTTTGTAAAATGGCCGCCAGTGGAATGGACGAGCTAGATGAAAATATTGCAAAAGCGCAGAGGGATATTTACACGCTAACTAATGGGTGTGAAGGACCTTTAACTCTTGGAGGGTCTGATGGTTCTCGGGTTGTGCGCGTCGCTATGTGTGATAGTCCGAAGGTGTTTTATTCAGGGTTGGGTGAAACTCAAATTGGTGAGCCAGTGATAATACAGCGCGACCTGAAGAAAGATGAAGATTAACATATAATTGCTGTTTTTGATAAAATAGTAATTATGGATATAACAATTACAAACATACAAGCAAGGCAAATTTTAGATTCGCGTGGAAATCCGACGGTTGAGGCGGACGTGACTTTGAGTGACGGTTCGTTCGGTCGTGCGGCTGTTCCGTCTGGCGCAAGCACTGGCTCTTTCGAGGCTGTTGAGCTTCGGGATGGCGAGTTGGCGTTTGGCGGTAAAGGCGTGCTTCGTGCGGTCGAAAATGTCAATGGTGAGATTGCGCAGGCTTTGAAAGGTTCTAATCCGTTCGACCAGGCCGCAATTGATGAAAAAATGAAGAGTCTGGACGGTACGCCGAATAAGGCGCGTTTGGGTGCGAATGCTATTTTGGCGGTGTCGCTGGCTGTAGCGAAAGCTGCTGCTAAGTCGCGTGGCGTGGAGTTGTATAAATATGTCAATAGCTTGGCTGGAAATCCTACAATGTGCCTGCCGATGCCGATGATTAATGTGATGAACGGCGGTCAGCATGCGCTCGGTGCGACTGATTTTCAGGAATATATGATTATTCCAACTAGCGCGGCAACTTTTGCGGACGCGGTTCGAATGAGTGCGGAAGTTTTTCACGCGTTGGCAAAAATCCTGAAAGATGAAGGTTATCCTACGACGGTTGGCGATGAGGGCGGCTATGCACCTCATGTCAGGAATGGTAATATGGAGCCTATTTTGTTGCTATCTCGCGCCATCGAGCAGGCTGGCTATAAATTAGGCGTGGACTTTGGTTTTGCGTTGGATGTTGCGGCGAGCGAGCTTTACAAGGACGGCAAATATAACTTGGCGACTGAACATCGAATTCTGTCGGCTGATGAAATGATTCGCACGTATAAAGCCCTGTTGGAGCGCGTCCCTGTTCTCTCGATTGAAGATGGATTGAACGAAGAAGCTTGGGAAGATTGGGAGAAAATGACGGCTGATTTGGGCAATTTTGCGCAATTGGTTGGCGACGATCTTTTGGTGACGAATGTTGAGCGATTGAAGCGCGGAATTGAAGAAAAGGCTGGCAATGCGATCTTAATCAAGCCGAACCAAATTGGCACATTGACCGAAACGATTCAGGCTGTTTTGATGGCGAAGAATGCTGGCTGGAATACGGTGATGAGCCACCGATCTGGCGAGACGGAGGACGTAACGATTTCTCACTTGGCGGTCGGTTTGGGTACGGGTCAAATTAAGACTGGCTCGATGTCGCGTTCAGAGCGAATCGCTAAGTACAACGAGCTGCTGAGAATTGCGGAAAAGCGCCCAGATTTGGAAATTGCGCATCCGTTTGTGAAGTAACTCTTACAAAAAGACTTCCCCGTAATTCAGAGGAAGTCTTTTTTATTTGGCGATTTTTTGATAATTCTTCGAGGATTATCTTCTTAAAAACTCAATTTCCCCGCCCTCGTTGATTCGGACAATTTGCGACGGTTGAGCGTCGGCGGTTTCTCCAGAATCGACATAAATCGGCACTAATTCGTGGAAATAATTTATCGCTTCGGTGACGTTCTTTGCCGGTTTTTCTCCTGATGGATTTGCGCTGGGCGCGACCAAAAGACCAACGGTTCGAATTAACTCTGCCAACGGAGATTCTGGCACGACTCTGAATGCCAATGTTCCGCCATTTCTCGGAAGATGTGGCAGAAAATTAGGACTCACTTTGGTGACAATTGTTGCTGGTCTATTTTTGGAGATTTCTTGATATTTGCGTTTGATCGACGGCGCAAGATCAGGAATCTCGTCAATATTCGCAACCAAAATAATAACGGGTTTATCTAAGGAGCGCCGCTTAACTTCGTATAGTCTCTCGACGGCTTTTTCTGAATTGGCAGCGGCTAATATTCCGTAAATCGTATCAGTTTTAGCAATTATCAATTGCCCATTTTTAAGCGCGGAGATTGTACTGTCGTCTAAAATATTCTTCACAATCATTTATTACATCTTCCCATAAAATAACCCCGAGAAGTCCGGGGCTATTTGCTAAAAGTTCTGTAGATTAGTCGACGACTTCAACGCCCATTGAGCGTGCTGATCCGGCGATAACTTTCATTGCGCCTTCGATGTCGATTGCGTTCAATTGGTCTTTTTTCGCCTCAGCGATTTCTTGCAATTGTGCGCGAGTAATCTTACCGACCTTGTCTGAGTGTGGTTTGCCACTACCCTTTTGGATTCCAGCTTTCTCACGAATCATATCGTCAACTGGCTGACCAAGTGAGTTCCAAGTAAATGTTCGGTCTTCGTAAACTTGAATGTGAACAATTACGTCCTTACCCATCATGTCTTTTGTAGCGTCGTTGAATGGATTAATGAAGTCCATCATGTTTAGTCCCCACTGACCAAGCGTCGATCCCACTGGAGGACCTGCCGTTGCTCGACCGGCTGGAATGCGTAATTTCAAATTACCAATAATTTTCTTTGCCATAGTTCTTCCTTATAGTTTGTAGTGCGTAACTCGAATATTATATCGAAAAATGCTTAAAATTGCAAGCTAAACTTTTTTGACCTGCAAGGCATCCAACTCGACTGGAGTGTCACGACCAAACATACTGACCATAACCTTCAAAGTGCCCTTAGATGCATCAATTTCGCTCACGGCGCCATCAAAGCCCTTGAATGGACCGTCGATAATTGAAACAACTTCGCCTTCTGAGAAGTCGATCTGATGCTTTGGCTCTTCAACTCCCATTCGCTTCTTAATCTTCGCAATTTCTTTTTCAGAAACTGGAGTTGGTGTAGTGTCGGCACCCACAAATCCTGTAACGCCCGGCGTGTTGCGGATGATGTACCAAGTTTCGTCAGTCAATTTCATTTCAACCAAGACATAACCCTGGAAGATCTTAGCCTCAACAATTTTACGCTTACCGTTGCGAATTTGAATTTGCTTCTCCTTTGGTACGATAACATCAAAAATCTTATCAGCCATATCAACGCCGTTGATTCGTTGGCGGATTGATTCGGCAACCTTTTCTTCATAGCCAGAATAGGTGTGAATTGCATACCATTGCTTACTGTCGTCATATCGTTTTGAACTCATAATCTCTCCTTTACTTCAAAATTTGGTTAAAGCCCCAGTTAAATGCGGCGTCAAGTAATAAAATCAGAACGACAAACGTAAAGGTGAAGATAAGCACCGCCGCTGTCATTGCCCAAGTGGCTGAGCGGGTTGGCCAGCGAACTAGCTTCAACTCTTCCCAAGCGCCCTTGAAATATCCAATCAATCCACCTTTTTCGCCGGACTTTTTAGACGCTTTTGTGGTGATTTTTGTTGGTTTATTGATTTTTTTTGCTACAGCTTTTTCTTTTTTTGGCGCGTCGTCGGTAGCCTTGATTCGACGAACCGTAGTTTTGCTGCTTGCCTTGCCTTTCTGTGCCATATTTTCTCCCAATTTAAAAAGTCTGTTTTTCACAGACTGTCAATAGTTATTGTAATTCATCCAGTCCAAAAAAACAAGTTGACTAGAGATTATTTGCTGCTATTTTTGAACTCTTTCAGCTTGAATCCAAACGTTGATCCGTGGTTTAATCGGCTTTCTACTTCAATTTTGCAGCCCAATTTCTTCGCCAACTTAGCGGAAACGTATAGGCCTAATCCTGTGCCTTTCGTCTCGCGAGTTCTGTAATCTTCTGCGCGGTAAAACTTGTCGAAAATTTTTGCTATGTCGGCTTTGCTAATTCCAATTCCCGTGTCAATAACCTTAAAGGCGATTTCGCCAGATTTATTTTTCTTGATTGATAAAGTTATGGAGCCTTTTTGTGTGTATCGAATGGCGTTGGTGATGAAGTTTTGGAGAATTTCCTCCAGATATAAACGAGAAACTTTAACCACGCCAAGTCGCCCGCCGATATCCAAATTGAAAGCCAAACCTTTTTCGCCCGCCTGAGGTGAATATTCGGAATTTATCTGAGCCGCCAGCTCTGCTACGTCAATTATTTCCGTTTCATCGGCTACTCCTCGCTCGGCGCGTGATAATGTGCTGAGGTCGTTGATCATTCGCGCTAAGAATAAAATTTGCTTATGAGATTCGTCAATGGCTTCGGGAATTTTGCTGGTCATTTTACGCTCGACCAGCAATTTGGCGTTGCTCAGCGAACCTTCAGCAATAGCAATTGGCGTGCGTAATTCGTGACTAACTACGCTAATAAACTCATCACGCTCTTCTTCGAGGCTCTTCGTCTTCGTGATGTCGCGCAAAATAAGCACATATCCGTCCGGCGTCATCTTGTCGCCGCCCTGAACTGGCGCAAGCGTAACTTCCAGACGAATATAATCGTCATCTTCGATTTTCATCAGAACGTCGTCGCGCTGGCGAATTGCGGAAGATTTGGTAAGTTCCTTAAAGATGTCAATCGGCTTTTTATCCGTCGTTTCAAGGTTCAGGACTTGACTGATATGCTCGCCGTTAATTCCGCTGTTCGTGTCAATCAAATTAAGCGCCGCCGAATTGTACGTATTGATAATTCCATGCTCGTCCGTATTGAGGATTGCGTCGGTGATATTATTGATAAGCGTGATCATTCTTTGATGTTCACTAAGGCTCTTTTTACCATTTTCACAATCAGATTTATCGCTAATTTCCGACAATATTTTATGTAAAACAATAGCTATAACACCTAAAACAACACTCAGAGTGATCAATAGAAAAATTAGCGCCCACATAGCTAAAGTATAACATAAGCATATGCGTTTCTATATGTATGGCGAATATTTTTTCAATTCATTTCGGTGCATTTTATAATGCGGGTCAAATTTGGCAACTTCGTCCCAGAATTTCGTCGAGTGATTCATATGCCTGGTGTGGCACAATTCGTGAATAATTACGTAATCAATCAGCTCAAATGGCAAATTCATCATCCCGATATTCAAGCTAATCGTCCCAGATGAAGAGCAGCTTCCCCAGCGACTTGATGAGTGTGTGATTTTACTCCGAGCAAAAGAAAAGCCGTGTTCTTCCGCTAAAAACGATAATCGCCTTGGTAAATATGACTTGGCTTCTTTTCTGAGCGCGACCAGAATTTTGCTGCGGATAAGTTGTTGGTTTGCGGCCGATTCGACGGATTCTGTCTTGTTGATTTCTGCCAATATCTGCGTCCCGACGATTTTCACGCTTGAAGGTTTCGTGGTCGTTTGTATCAATAAGTGATGACTTTTGCCAATTTGCTGGTTCTTCGTATAAGAAAGTTTTTCTCTGTATTGAGAAACTAATTCGCGGATTTGCTTTCGGGAAGTTTTAACCAATGCCTTTGCGGCTAACAGCGGCGCATATGGCGGCATTGTGATTTGTATTCGTCCGTCTGGCGCAATTTTCAAACTAACAGTCTTCGCTAAGCTGCGTTTTTTAACGACAATTTCTCCGAATTCCTCGTCGGTAATAACTGTCATGACTAACCTATGTTAATGCGATTTCCGGCAATTGGGCGGCGTGGAGTTTCTGGGCGACTGGCGCCGATTTGCTTAAGAACAGTGCGAGCTTGACTGCTTAAGGTGTGACGACCGCTGATCACGACGTAAGATTCGCTGCTGTGCGGCGCTGAAAACTGCTTCAATCGTCGTTCAAAAGATTCGTCATTTCCGCCGTAAGTCTTTATCCAGCGATGCTTGGCTGTGGCGGGATCGGTTTGCACCCAAACGAATAGGACTTTATATCCATATTCCCTGGCAAGGCGATTGATACGCATACGATTTGTGCGCTGATCCGTTGATCCGTCCAAAATGACAGTTTGCTTAGTCTTCAAAAATTCTTCCAAAAGCGACAATGTTGCATCAGAAATGGTCTTTGTATTGTCCGTAAAAACTTCAAATTGTCGAGAACTTACCACTGGAGAATTGAAAATCTTTGCAAATTCTACAGCGAATTGCGTCTTCCCTGAACCTGGCGCACCAACCATGGCGATAATATGCGGAAGTGAAGGTGATAAAGGTTTCATATTGAGAAATTATAGCAGATTTTTGACTAATAAAAAAGATTCTCTTTCAAGCGAGAATCTTGGCAGGAGTGGAGGGACTCGAACCCCCGACACCTGGTTTTGGAGACCAGTGCTCTAGCCACCTGAGCTACACTCCTATAGCACTTATTTTATCACGAATTAGCTTTGTCGCAAATGTTAAAATTGTGAAAAATAAAAAAACTCGTGAAAAAGATCCCAAAATCCCTTGAAAAAACATAAGCGTAGTTCTACAATTAACTTAGAGATGAAAATTTTAATGCTTGGGTGGGAACTTCCTCCGCACAATAGTGGCGGACTTGGCGTTGCTTGCTATCAGATGTCGAAGGCGCTTGCTTCGGAGGGCGTTGATATTGACTTTATTATCCCCTACACCGCCAAGCATCCCGGAATTGACTACATGAATATCTATTCGGCTACTCCTTTGCCGCCGAATTATCACGATTTGGGCGCGTATAATAACGGCTCAGAGGAAGATCGTGAAAACGCTAAGGACGAATATGGTCTTTCGCCGATGCGCGCTGTACAAAGGCGTTACGGCAAATACGTTCGGAAGTTTGTGAAAAATCATCAGCCCGACGCGATTCACGCGCATGATTGGTTGACGATGGAAGCTGGAATAATTGCTAAGGAGATGACGGGCGCGCCGCTAATTGTGCACGTTCACGCGACGGAGTTTGACCGTTCTGGCGAGCAGTCAGGAAATCCTCTGGTTCACGAAATTGAGCAACAAGGACTATTGATGGCGGATCGGATAATTGCCGTAAGCGAGATCACGAAAGAAATAATTGTTAAGAATTATCACATTCCGCCAGAGAAAATTGAGGTGGTTTATAACGCGATTGATTTGGCTGATTTGCCGCCGCATGAGTATGATGCTAGCACTTACAGATATTTGGAGGAGCTGAAGAAGGATGGCTATACGGTTGTTGGCGCGTTGACGCGACTCACGGTTCAGAAGGGTTTGACATATTTTGTGCGAGCTGCAGCGAAGGCGCTTGATAAATATGAGAAGATTGTTTTTGTTTTATCCGGAAATGGCGAGCAAAGAGATGAACTGATTGAACTAGCGGCAGATTTAGGGATTAGCGATAAGATGATTTTTACGGGATTTGTGCGCGGAAAACAGTGGCGAGATATTTACTGCTTGATTGATGTTTTTGTGATGAGCTCGGTTTCTGAGCCATTTGGCTTGACTGCCTTGGAGGCGGCACATCATGACACGGCGTTACTTATTAGTCATCAATCTGGCGTTGGTGAGGTTCTGAATAATATTATGCGGTTTGACTATTGGGATGTGAATAAATTGGCGGATGAAATTGTTAATATCGCTGAATCGCCTGCCCTACAGAAATCTTTGAAGAAAAACGTTAAGAATGAATACGCGAAAATTTCTTGGCAGGACGCCGCTAGAAAATGTCTGAAACTGTACAAAGGAGCGCTGGTATGAATAAAAATAAAGGAATAGTTTTATATCTACACGTACATCAACCGTGGCGAATACGCGAGTATAGTATATTTGACGTGGCTTGGAAGCATAATTATTTCTCTGGCGGTCAAAATCCAGATCAGGACAATCAAAAAATATTCCAAAAAGTTGCAGAAAAGTCGTATTTGCCGATGAATGCTTTGCTTGAAAAATTATTGAAAAAATATCCTGATTTTAAGATTTCGCTGAGTTTTAGTGGAACGTTTTTAGAGCAAGCCGAAAGGTTTAATCCTGAAGTTTTGGAAAGTTTCAAGCGCTTGGTAAAGACTGGTCAAGTAGAAATCTTATCAAGTCCGTATCATCACAGTCTGGCGTTTTTCTATTCACGTAAGGAATTCGAGCGTCAAGTTGAGTTTCATCGCTGGAAGATTCGCGAGATTTTTGGTGCGGAAACGCGAGTTTTGGCTAATACGGAGTTGGCGTATAGCGATGACTTGGCGAAATGGGCTGAGCAGGATGGCTTTAAGGGCGTGTTGGCTGAGGGCTGGGATCCGATTCTGAATTGGCGCAGTCCGAATTATGTATATCGCCCGAGAGGCACGAAGAAAATTGGATTGCTACTTAAGAATTATCGATTGAGCGATGATTTGGCGTTTAGGTTTAGTGATCGAAAATGGAATGAATGGCCGTTGACCGCGGACAAGTTTAATACGTGGGTGGAAGATTCTGTTCGTTACGCGCCACTGCTTAATTTGTTTATGGACTATGAAACTTTCGGTGAACATCAATGGGCGGAATCTGGGATTTTCGGCTTCTTTGAGAAGTTTGTTGATAAATGGCTGAGTGCTGATGGCAATACTTTCTACACCGTTAGTGAAGCACTAGACGCGAATGCGCCTGCCGGTGAAATAAGTATGCCGTCGCCTGTAACGTGGGCGGACGCCGAGCGGGATTTGACGGCTTGGAATGGAAACAGCTTACAGAAAGAAGCTTTGCGATATGTTTATGAGCTCGAAGATGAGGTCTTGAATAGTAAAGACGAAGGTTTAATTAGCGATTGGCGAAAATTGCAAACTTCAGACCACTTCTATTACATGGGAACGAAGAATTTTACCGACGGTGATGTCCACGCTTATTTTAGCCCGTACGATTCGCCATACGACGCTTTTCTTTACTATATGAACACCATTCGTGATATGAAATCTCGATTGAGGAAATAGTCAGACATTCTTGCCAAATAAAAACTCCCTCTTAATGCGAGGGAGTTTTTGTATAATCCTGCTAAATTAGCTTTTACGAGCTTTAACTTCGTTGCGACCAAGGTTCTTCTTAGTCTCGGTGTAAGTAGCGTGTTGCTTTGCAATTGGGTCGTACTTACGTAGTGTCAATTTACCCTGACCTTTTGTAGTGCGGTTCTGGGTGTTAACAGTAGTATAGTAAGTTCGGTGGTTGCTCAAGTTACTCACCAAACCAATCAGCTTTCGTTTCGTATTCTTCTTTGCCATCTCTTTACTCGTTAGATTTTATAAAACGTCTTGACTAATTATAGCATGGGTGAAGTGAAAATGCTAGTACCATATCAGATTTTGCTAGTTTTTATGCTTACTTCGCCAATTAATAAGGCGCGCCTGACTCTAATCTTTCTTTTCCAAGTATAAATATTTATCCAGCCATTCGTCTGTCGGTTCAAGGTGTTTGTCGTCAATCTTTTTGAGCGGCATATTTTTTGCCATATCGTCAGCGAGCTCTAATATTACGTCCTTGAGCTCAATATTATCCTTGTAGTAATCTGGTATGTTTTTATAGCCAACCCTCGCTCCAACGATATTTCCAGTTATTGCCGCTGTCGAGTCCGAATCCCCGTCGTGATTTGCCGCCGCAATGATTGCCTCCTCAAAATCGTCTTGGTACTTGATCGAGCAATAAATAGCAATTGCAACCGACTCTTCGGCGACCCAGCCCTCTCCGAGTTGATAAAGAGCTTCTTGATCTTCAACGTCAGATTTGGCTAAGCGAACGGCGTTATTAAACAGTTTGGTCAGCTCAGCTTTTTCGCTATCACAGCCAATCTCAAAAGGATCTTGATCTCCATAAACCTTCTCAGTAGTCCAATCGTTCATTTTCTGGATTGCGATTTGCACGGCTTCTTCTATCGATTTTCCGTCCAGTGCGTAATAAATTATATATCCCAGCGCGTATGCAGAAAGAATTGCCAGAGGATGTCCGTGAGTTAGCGCGCAAGATTTGGCGGAAATTTCACCGACAATGTCTTCTTTGCAATACAAGGCAATTGGCGCGATTCGCATAACTCCACCGCAGCCTTTACTGCCGTTGAGGCCACCTTCTAATGTTCCTCTTTCTCCCGAGGAAAGTGAATCAAGGCACGTCATTCCTGGACTTCGCACGGCGTTTAATTCCGGAATATTTTTTATCCAAGCTACTGGCGTGTGCTCGACCTGTCCAGCTTTTTGTTGCGTATCAAGCCAATCCAAATACGCCAAATATATCGCCTTTGACGGAATCGGCGCTATGCCACGCGTTTGAAGTCGCGTAGATCGCCATAAAAGTCCGCAAGCTGTAAATAGCGTCATCTGCGTATCGTCCGAAATCATACCAATTCCATCCGTAAATCGAGTCGTTGACCTCGGCGCTATGTCGCGTTCAAACTCTATTTGGTAGCCGAGCGCATCGCCAATTGCCCCACCCAGCATTGATCCGCGCACTTTATCAATTCTCTGCTCTATCGATTGTTTCGTCATAACACCCTCCTAACCTTGTTAAGATTATATCATTAGCTAAGTTTTTGGCGATGTTTTATAGTATAATTATCAGGAAGGCTACTCACTAATAGTCGCGGAAATTATTTCTTGGAACATTTTCCAGATGGACGGAATTAAAAATGTAATACCGATGAGCTGTCGTCATGAAGTGATAGAAAAAGAAATTCCCCCTATGGTCAAATTATGGGGCGAATCTCCAAAGATTATTAAGAGCGAGTGTGCTGGGTGTAAAAACAATGACCATTTTAAACATAATGGCAAATATGTCTTTATTATGGATTGGGAAAAAGGAAAAACAGTTAAATTTATAAACTTAATGAAGGCAGAATAAAAAAGATCCGCATTTCTGCGAATCAGTGTTTCATATGGAGCCACGATCGGGGCTTGAACCCGAGACCTCATCCTTACCATGGATGCGCTCATTCATTGTAATTTTACTGTGAATGTACACTACCATTGTAGATTCTATGATAAGTCAGAGGTTTCAATGTGCACATTGCGAGCGCCTTGTGCACATCGCAATCATATGCTCTTATACTAGCAAACTAAGGCTATTTTGTCAATAGCTTAAGCAAAATACGACAAAATGACGGAATGTTTTTATGAAAGTTGTCTCAAATCGTAGTTCCTAATTTTAATTGATCATAGACGTCCATCATTCCGCTATCTAACGCGTGTAAATAGACCTCAGTAGTAACTGAATTAGAATGTCTCAACAGTCTTTGTGCTTGCGATATTGACGCACCACGTATCTGAATATCAGTGGCAAAGCTGTGACGCAGGGCGTGCAAATAAAAGCCTTCCAGTCCTACTTTCTCGAATTCACGACGCATTTTGTATCTCAGCTCGTCAATGCTATACGGGCGGCCGTCGTCATAGGCTGGTGACGGCCATAGATAATCAGTAATACCCTTCCAGGCGATCCATTCATCCATCCATTCCCTTGTTTGTGGTGTCATGAAGACTGTGCCCGCTTTATTCCCTTTTCCAATTATATTCATCTCGCGACCACTAATATTTCTTAGCCGTAAATTCTTCAGCTCTGTAGCTCGTAATCCAGAATCGAAAGTCAGCGATATCAGTAATCGCGTCATTGGTTCGGCGCTTTCGAGGACTCTCTCGACCTGTTCTCGCGTGAACCAATTTCGGCGCGGTGGCTTCTCTTTCGCTGGCTCGATCAGTCGCGTTTTAATTGATATGTTGTAGTCCATGTCTCGCAAATATTTTATAAAGGCCACGATGTGGTTCAGTCTACTGTTAATTGTTCTGCCAGAGACTTTGTTGCCAGTAGCAACTCCTGAAGACTGCATAGCCATCCATTTATTAATATCTTTGTTCGTTAGTTTTTGCATATCATCAACGATCCTCAACTCGGCAAACTTGATCAGCACCCTAGATTTAGTGTCCATCGTTTGCTCAGTAAACTGACGTGCCCGGCAGTAATCCAAATATTCTTCAATTTGTGCATAAATAGGTTTTTCCATTTCGTAAAGCTCCACTTTAAAAATAGCTCTATATAGAATTTATTTATAATCAACTTTTTCAAAGTTATTGTATATAGAACAAAAATTGATATTTTAACTATTAAATTTAATGTGGAGGCGGTCTAATTTGTAAAAAATTGTAATAAAAAAGCGGCCAAGCGGCCGCAAATATCACACAAAGCTCCCAAAATCTCGCATATATTTAGAATTATTGCACAATAATTATGTGTAAGCAAACGCAAATAAGCCGCTCTTCAAAGCGGTGCTAAAAAATAATTACTGCAGCTCTAAGTAATCAGATTATATTGACGCTTCATGTTCGTCAATTTATCTAATTTGTCGGTATTTATAGGTAATGCTATCTGTTTTTGCATTTTTTGGTCGTGGCGTTCTTTGGCTGCCTTGGCTTTCGCTCGAGCAATTAACTTACGTAGCCAATCTACTGTCTTGGCCAGATTTTTGCTCGACCAGATGAATGCAAAATATTTGCGCGGATCGCGTTTACGTTTTGCCAATTTAACGGAATACTCAAACTCTTTCGTATAGTTGAGCTGTCGGTTTCTAAACATTGGCAGGTATCGATCGTCGGTAATTAGTTTTGTCGCCTTTCCTAGCTGCTGCTGCATTTTTTTAATGCGCCGCTTATCTACAATGATATTCCCCATATACCCTCGCTGAGCCATTCTAAAAACAAAAATAGCCCCATTAAACTAATAGTAGTTTGAGGCTAATTTGCTCTGTCCTGTTCGGATATATTTTAACATTTGGTATTATTTTTTGTCAACCTCTCAGCAGTACGATAGTTTCAGGGCATATTAAAGATGGTTCAATCCTACCAAAAGACATTAAGACATCGGAGATTTTAACCTTCAGCGCCAATAATACAGCTCAAACTATTTCTGATAACTTAATAGTTCAGTCGGGTTGGACATCCTTTTATGGCAACAACAGTAAAAGTCAGAAGGTCATAGTAACATTTCCAAGACAATTCAAAAAAGTATATGCAGTTATTCCTGCCCTAATAGGCTACACCACTAGTGCGCCAACTTCACCATCTAGTTTTGACAGAGCAATTGGCGCAGGCACGAATATTGAGTGTGGAGCGTTCAAAACAACGGGTACAACCATTACGGCTTCTACCTCTGGTATTTTTGGTGGTGCTCATCATGGCATAAGCTGGATTGCGGTCGGTGTTATTTAGGTCTTCTTCACGTATTGAATCGTCACGAATGATGTTCGATATCCAGATTGATCGGCGTATGTTTGGATGTTGATATTGCTGTTATCAGCGTAAACTGTCACTGTATAAGCTTGCTGGTCGGCAGCATGTGGCAGGTTAATTGTCGCGCCAATACTATCTTCCTTTGCAATGCCGCGAATATTGATGACCATGTCAAGATTTGTGATACCGTGCGGCACGGTTGTTTTGCCGGCGACCTTCAAACCGCCCATCGCAAACGTCTTCTGATAAATTGTGCGGCCGTCAATCCACTTCATGCCGGTGTCGACTTCTGACGTGCTGCGGTCGCCACGGGCTGCTGACGATAGTTTTTGCGGTAGGATTGAACCATCATATTATATTTGCTAAAATGTAAGTAGAAATGCGAGCAAGCACGCGAGGGTTTATTGAGGTGCTTTACCTCGCATGTTTGTTCGGATTTTCAAACTAACCTGTGCTATAATATAGACATAGGAAATTGCGATCACAAAATGTGGTCGCTTTTTTATTGGAAAAAATTATGAGCAGCACAGAAATTTCAGCAAAAGAATTTGGCGCGCTACAAGCAACTGTTGAGCATATTAAGGATAGCATAGATAAACACACAATCATGCTGGAGCGCATGGAAGAGGCGATGAATAAAAACGTGCCACGATCTGAGTTCGAGCAATATAAGCGAGACCACGCTACTGAAATCAAAGAAAACTATCTACGGCGCGAGGAAGCCGAAGCACTACTTAAGTTCTGGCGGCTTATCACCAGCAACTTAGCAAAGTTATTTGCAGTAGCACTAGTATCGTTTGCTGTGTACGCAACAGGTGCGATGGTCAAGCAAAGCCAGGAAGTAACATCACTAAAAGCCGATTTTCAGCACTTGGAGGCAAAGAAATGATTGCCGCATTAATATCACTAATCACAGTCTCGCTTATTCTTTATCTGATTTTTCATAATAATAACAGACAAGGAGGTCAAATATGAAACTAGAAAAGAAAACAACGCGGCAGCTATCAATCGCGGTTGGTTTGCTGTCATTCGCAGCATTTATCATCCAGGGACTAGGTGATATCTGGGGCTTCGCACCAGTGGCTAAGCAGCTCACCGCAACCGCCCTGTTGGTCGCAGGTGGCGTGAATATGTACTTCTCGGGCGTTACCAGCGAGAAGAATAGGCAAGACAAAAAAATGGCTCAAGAACTCCAAGATAAAGAGGTAGAGAAATGAAAAAAATAATTTCAAATCTGAAAAACTTCATCATCAATCAGCTAGGTGTGTTGATAGTTGTAAGCGTCATCATCGTGTCGGCTGTGTTTTTAATCATAGGAAAACCCTCAGAGGACGGCAGTATCACGTTGGACGGTTCAAAAGCCAAGTACTCCAAAGCAACTGAGAGAGCTTTATGCGAGCTAGCCAAAAAGCGTGAGAACGCTATCGCTGGCATTATGGGGCTAGACGTACCACAGGATTCCGGCTCGGGCTGTGAAGCACCCGACAAAGAGCTAGCGCAGATGGGTTCTGGCGTGTATTACAAGACTGACATGTCAAGTCCTGCTGCTTTCGTAAATGCGATGAATGGTCGCGGATTCAATGAGGGGTATGGTCTGCAGTGCGTAGCAGGCTTTAAGCAGTTTATGTTTAGCTTGAGTGGACGTGTGGTAGCTACCAGGACAGGTGGAGCGAGTGGATACGCTAACCAGGTAGGTGAGATTCAAGCACTCGGCTTTACCTGGCACGCTGGCCAAGCTGGTATGAAGGATGGCGACTGGGCGATCTTTGGCGGCGGACAGTATGGACATGTGGCGATGTACTACCAGGGCAAGTTCTTCGGCCAAAACCAAGGCTCGGGAAATATCTACGTCGGCAACGCGTTTAATCTGATGGACTTAGGTGGCTATCGCAATTCAATCATTGGCTACTACCGACCTAACATCTGGAATGGCACCGCTAGCGCGCCAGCTGCTCCAACAGCCAGCTCGAAAGCAGTAAACGACCAAGTTGTCGCAGATGTCTTGCGCGGTGTGTACGGCAGTGGCAATGACCGCGTAGCACGGTTGCAAGCCGCTGGTTACAATCCAGCCGAAGTACAAGCGGTTGTCAACTCACGAGTAGTAGCGCAGGTACCACAAGTGGTTGCGCCACGGCAAAATTATACGGCAGGCGGAACTGGTAGTTACGTCGTGCGGCGAGGCGACACGCTCGGCAACATTGCACTCAGAAATGGCTGGCATGGCACGAACGGGCTGTTCGGTAATTCTGGCTATACACAGAGACTAGCTGAGCGAAATGGAATTGCTAACCGCGGATTGATATACCCGGGGCAAAGGATCAATCCATGAACCTCCAGAAAATAACCATCACCAAGTCCAACTTGTACTTTCGCGAGTGCAAGGCTTGCGGCTGCGTGACGCTGCACGTCGGCAAGACCACGCCGCAGATGCCAGCAGGCTCGACATACAATGACTGCTTGCAATGTCTGGTTGACGCGCACAGTGTGCCTGGACTAAGCCGCTGGATTGACCCGAAAACAGGTAAATTGTTGACTGAGCCGCGAGGCAAGACACCGCCAGTGGCAAAAAGCTGAACTGTTCGGAAATTCCGAACAACTGAAAACCGCCTCCGAGCTTTCGAGGCGGTTTTTGAACTGGAAAGAAATCCTTTATATTTAAGTTGCGCCAATCGCAATCCAGCTGAAGTAATATGAGCCTCTCAGTGTAGCACCGTCAAAACGCCGACATCTCGCTGTAAACCCTGAATTAGTAACACTAACCGCCCCAAATGTCGCACCAGCCCAAGACGGATTTGGCGTGTCTGACCACGGGTCGCTAGAGTTGCCGTAGCCGTTGTAGGCACAAATAACAGTCGGCACCGTTCCGCTCTTAAATGTCTTCGGAAACGCAACGGCTGTCGTAGCTTCTATTGTTTCAGTTGGGACTATTGCTCTTGCTCGACCATACTGAAAAATGACAGGTTCAACTGGTTGGCTAGTGCTATCTCGTTTTGCCTGAATGAAATCTCCCCAATTTAAATGTTGCGGCAAAATTATTTTATCTTTAATATGCCCTGAAACTATCGTACCATCGGATATAATCTCTGGTTTATTAATCCTGCCATCTCGCAGCGTGATCATTTTTCGCAAATCAGTAATGTCACTATCAATGATTGATGTCGCGCCCGCTCGCTTGAGCACTCTCGCTAGTACAATATACGGATTTGCTGCGCCAATTGCTGCTTGAACTGCTGACACGGTAGGGTCTGATGGCGTCGCGGCTGCTGCACCAGAAACTGCTTTCAGCTTAAACACATCGTTGGTGTTGTCTGTCACAGCCGTGCTTCCAGAAACACTGCGGTCAACATAAGCCACGATCAACGTGTTCGTTGGATTTGATGGCGACGCTGCACCTATACTAACCGTCTCAGTCCCTACGATATTGATGTCATACGAGGGATCTTTACCAACCGAAGCCGTCCCTGCTTTAACTGTGACGTTCATGCCACTACCAGCAACCACTTCCATGCCATTTGCCACGTCACCGTCAAGCGCATCTCGTAAAAATTGTGTCAGAGCTGCTGGGCTGTGCATACCACCACCGTAATTGAAAACTCGTCTTGTCATTTTAAATTCCTTTCCGCGCCCGCCAGGAAAGGCTAAGAAAAATTGCCACCGAACGGTCGCAATTTATTGACTCTATTATATCACAGATAACGTTCCTCTACCTGTCGCCGAGACAAAAAACTTAACCCTCACAGCCTGGTCTCCGTAATACTCAACTCGTACACGCCATTGTTGCGATTTTATGTCTGTCACGCGTCGGCGTACAGATGTTATCCATGGCTTAACATTCGGTACTCCAACCAGTTCGCTTTTTACATGTAAATCCAATCCTGCGGCCTTATTATTTGGGCAAAATGTTACTATAAATTCTCTCTGACGTGTCAAATCAGGAGATAGCGGTAATGTTTCGTCGCAGTCCCACGTATTCCCTGTTTTTATCAAAAACGTCCTGACGGCATCCGCTCCGACAATCTGCAACTCTTTTTTCTCGCGCTGCCGGCGCTCCAAATCTTTCAATTCACGCAAGAGATTTGGCTGCGAATTAACTCGATTCACTGCCATGGCGTCCACTCCTCAAAGCTAATTGAGCAATCATCATTTGCAATTACTTGAAATTTGAGCTGTATTGGTTGTGTTTTTGGTCCGAAAACTGGTATAAACCACTTTTTCATGCTGGATTGGCTTGGCGGTAGTGGAATGTCAATCGTTTTTTCAAGCGCCGAATCCACACTGGACTCAACCGCCAAACTTGCCACTAAATTACCAGAGTCCAAAGCTCTGGCGGTAACAATGCAGACATTCCACCCGTTGCTGCTTGCTGCTTGTCCTGGTTTGTGGGGCGTGATTGACATATCCCAGCGGCTGTTTGTCTCGGATAGCTTCATCACAATCTGCTCTGAGCCGACAAGCTGTGGTGTTTTCTCGTCATTCAGTTCCCGCTCCAGTGCTTTTATCTCTGTGATGTAATCGTTCATGCTTAATCTGCTTTTAGCCATACAATTTTACCTTCACTGATGTTTTGCCCCTATCAGTACTACGCAAGCGGAAGCGTACGCGCAGCTTTACCTCGTCACTGCCCATTGTCGCGTAATGTGCATTTGTCATATATGTCGATATAATCTTTCTGGCAGAATAGTCCGTCTGATCCAACAAATACTGCACCGAGTATATCGAGTTACTACTGCCATCGTTAGGTAGTCCAAAGCCTAGTCCAAACGACGGCGAATATCTTGGCTGCCAGTCTTGACCGCCAAGCGATAACACCAGATACGGATATACTACCGGCGAATCCTGATATTTCGGCATATATATCGTCGTAACCTCCAGCATCTTAGGGGTCTGTAAACTGCCAGTCCCCGGCAACTCCGCCACCCGCGTTCGCGTCACCTGCTCTACGCCATTGACAACCTGCACAAAGTCAAACTCATCCCACAAATTATTTTCAGGCACCTGGTACGTTTGAATGCCCGACTTTACGCTCGTCAGCTGTGGAGTTACTTTCATCTCAGCTTGCTGCGCGCGTAATCGTGCCAGTAGCCCAATGGCAGTTTGCTCTTCTAGCTCAGTTAATCTACTCATCTTCTTCCTGCCGCGCGATGATGTCATCCACGCTTAAATTATCAAAGGTCAGAGTTACATCTTCGGCATCATTTTCATCCACGTCAACTTCAATTTTTTCAATACGGTAGAATCCACGAATGTGCTCGAACATGATATAGCCATTCATCTCAATATAGATTGTGTCGCCGAGACCCACATCGTTTAAATCAAGCACACCGTCAGATAGCGTAAAGCTCGGCAGCTCGCGCACGTCTTTTAGCAGTTCTAGTACGCCATTTGTATTCTCTTGTAAAGTCGTCTCACGAACGACCGAGCTAAACGTTACAATTTTCTCACGACGATACAGCGCCTTGCGTGAATACGGATCGGTGGCGTATGTACTCGGTGCATCATCGCCGTTGCCGCTACCAATACCAATCACATAATTAGCCAGGCTATCTACACTTCGCTCAAATCCAAAGCTGGCCACATTGCCTGGGTAGCTCAATCGAATATCTGGACGATAGCTTCCCATAGCGTCAAACGTGTTGAACTTTTTATCAGGCGTAAACTGAAAATCTGGGCCGTCAATGACATTACTCAGCCGCACCAGAAAGTCTTTCACATTTGCCCGCTTCTGATGACGTTGGCGTGGATTTTTGCCGAGTGATGTAAACCTACCGCGCCGAATACCGAAATCTCCATCCTGCTTTCCCTGGTACTGATTTATTACGCCCCAAGCAATGTCGCCTTGTCCAGTTTTGTCATAATCAGCATCCACATAAGCGTCCTTAAAATAATTAAGGTAGCCAGTAAAGCTCAGCTCAATATCAACTGATGGATCATTCGGCGAAAACACCGTTTTTATCAGGTGTGCACCGACTCTATCCTTGCCGTTGCGCACAACTCTAATGTCTGTCGTGCCGGCATCCATAAAATCATACGGCCGCATGCCGGTTTTTTTGACATATTCCTCATATCGCGCCAGATCCATCCGAAAACTCACTGTCTCGGCGGCGTTGCGCTGCTCAGTCCATTTTAGCCCCTGTGCCAAATGGCGAATATCGCCGAGGCATTTTCCATTCTTGCTGTAAACCTCAATCTTGTACTCTGCCATGGTTCAAATCCCTATGTATCCGCTCCTAAATCGCAGCTCTGCTTCTGTCTGCTCGTCTTGCTCGTCAGTTTGCAACTCAATCATGTTGTCGCCGGGTACTAATCCCCAGAAGCTCGAGCCGGCAGCCTGCGAATCGTACACATTCATGCCGTCCAAAATAATCGTCTTGTTTTTCATATCAATTTCCAGCTTGCCGCTCGCGCTGACCGTCAAAATGAGCTCCATTGTCTGATTTGTTGTACGGTTTATTAGCTTCGGATTAGTTGCTTTGGTATGGATGATTATATTTGGTAGTATTGTCTCGTTCCCAGAATTATTGACCGTCGCTGGCTGCTCATCTGGACTGATGTACAGGGGTAGCGTGAATGGTATAATAAATCCGCCCTGACGCGTCTTGCGGATTGTCGCTAACAGCTCGCCGTCACTGTTGTCATAGAGCAATGGATCATCCGCCTTAAGGTTGATTTTCCATTTCACTAGATTGAGCAGTTTTTCGATCGGCATTTCAACGCCGATAAGTACCACCTCTGTCGAATAAACTTGCCCGCCAGGCGTCACTACTCGAAGTGTACCTTTGGTTTTTACCAACTGCGCCAGGACTGTAGCGAATTCCCGTCGCCGTTCCTCTGTTTCATGCACCGTCCTACCGAAAATCCTACCGCTAAATGAGATAAAACGCGGCTCGTACAGTTGTTTCGTTGTCCAACCACCATTTCGCCCAAGGTTAATTCCTTGTGATGTGCGAATTGCAGGCAACCCCGCTAAGCCCTCAATCGGCTCATCCAGGTGCATGCCGATGAGCTGATCGTTTATCTGAAAATCGTTCAAAAATACTTGCCACATAATCGCCTCCTACGCCTGACTCAATAAATATCCCAAATCACTTGCAACCATCTGTGCGTCGACCTTGTCACGCACGTTGTAGGTGTTATTTACGGTTATATGTTTTGTCATACCACCGTCACCACTGCGTCGTCTGTTGATCTGTTCAACCAGGCTCGCCATTTTGCTTTCAGGCACGACCCATTCATTCTGGCCGCCATCGCCGGCGTAAATGATTGAGCCACCACCTTGTGGCGTGACGATACCACCAGTTGCCAAACGTGGAATGTGTAAACTTGGAATATTGCCGATGTTCACTCCTGGGATCTTATTAATCAATCCGATTGCTCCGTTAATCATACCGATAAATCCATTTGCCATACGCTCTACCATGCCTAGCGCGCCATTGACTGCACCTTTAACTGCACCACCAATAGCATCCCCAACAAAGCTACCCAGCCTGCCGAACATTCCAGTAATGCTATTCCATACCCCGCCGAAGAAACCACCGAGCCTGCCAAAAATGCCGGTTATAGCGTTCCATGCACCCTGAAATATGCCACCGAACCAGCCAGCCACACCACTGAAGATAGACACTATACCGTCCCAAAGCCCCTTAAACCACTGACCTATTGACGAAATTGTTGATGATAAAACTTCTACAAAGCCATTCCAAATATTCTTGCCAGTTTCTGTTTGTGTAAAAAACCAGACTATTCCGGCCACAACTGCTGCTATCGCTACGACTAAGAGCGTTAAGGGGTTGGCATTCAGCGCAGCATTGAACAACCATTGTACTCCAGTAGCGATTTGTGTCGCGACAGTCCAGGCTTTAGAGGCTGCGCTAGCTAGCCATACAGCGGTATTGTATGCGACTACTGCGCCAGTGAATACCCCAACCCCAACTGCTATTACTGTGAATACTGCACTATTATCTTTCACAAATTTTATTAGACCGGCCACTGAATCAAGTGCCTTTTCAAAACCAGACCCCAAGCCGCTAACGGTTTCAGACAAACTGCCGCTACCAAAGGCCTCAATAATTTTGGCAACACCACGCGTCACTGCCGTTTTAGAGTTCTCTATCGCCGTTTGAATACCGCCAGTACTGTTCCGAGCCTGCTGCTCAAAGCTCTGAAATCCGTTCACTCCCTCTTTGTTCATCTTTGTGAGGGTACTCATGAAATCATCCATAGACACAATGCCGGTGCGCATCGCCGTGCCCAGTGCTGTCGTCATGTCGCCAGTGCCATTCTTAACAGCGGTTAATTGGTCGACAAGCTCCTTGCCTGTTGATGACATTGGATTTTTCTTGGCATATTCCTCTGCTTTTTTGAGGTATTCATCTATAGCTGATCCATTTTGGAAGAATGCCTGCGCAATTTGTTTTAGCTGCGCAGGCATGGCACTCTGTAGTGCACGCCACTCCATCATGTCAGGCTTGCCTTTAGCGTAGGCCTGAGAAATCTGCTCAATTGCTGTAGCCTGGATGTCCATTGGTGCACCGCCGGCTAGAATAGCATTGTTGAGCGCCAGAAACATTTCAGTAGATTTGCCAACGTCACCGTTCTTTGATGTCAGACGTTGAACCGACGCAGCTGCACTATCTAGCGAGGTTGGCAGACCCTTCAGCGCATCGGACATTCGTGTGATAGCTTTTTTTGAATCATCGGCAGATATGCCGAGGTTACTCATTACCTTAGGGAAGTTATTCAAAATGTCCACGCGACGAATAGCGCCATCAACAGAGTTGTTGATCATATCAAAGGCTTTGTGGACGCCAGCAGAAATCAAATTACCAGCCGCGACCGAAACTGCACCGCTCAAGCCGCTGAACGCATTTTTAGATTTGTTGCCAGAGCTGCTAGATTTATTAGCAAAGCCATCAACAGCCGCACCAGCCTTGTTCAGGGCCGCAATAAGCTGTGAGCTGTTGCCCTTAATCGTTAGGGTGAGTTCATTGCTAGCCATAACTAACCACGCCCTTTCGATATTTTTTCGTAGGACTCAGCCTCCAACTTGTTCTCGACAGCACGCTTCGCCATGATCGCCTCTATAATCCACTCGGGCGTATCCAGATACTCCTCATATGTCCAGCCGTAGTCTTTGAGAATCCCTGCGATGATTATCGGTTCTGGAACTGCGGTTTTTGCTCGATACGCCCGCTCATAATCTTGCGCAAGCGCGGTTATCCTTTTGGGCTTGCTTTAGGGTCTAAAATCTCTTGCAGTGATTCAGAAATCACGTTAAAGTCTTCGCCGCTAGTTGAATCCATCAATGCCTCATAGGCAGCGTCAGGTCCGTCGGCATCCTTATATCGCAGTAATACCGCCTTGAGCCCCAGCTCAATAGCCAAATCAATATCGTCTTTAGCTTTTGCAAATTCTTTTCGAGTGCGGTTAGTGATTGCCGTTCGTAAAACCGCCTCGCCACCGCTTGGTAGTTGGATAGTTTTCGTGTCTTGCATGAGTAGCCTCCTTAATTAAAAGCGACCACCTTGTGGCAAAAGAAAAATTGCGACCGAAGCGATCGCAACTTATTACTTGTATTATACCAAATTGCTTCTATAATTCATAATATGAAATCACTGAAATCTCTCAATAAAAGTACAAACGATAACAGACCAGATTGGAGAAAATTGACACCTATATGGTTCATCATCACAATAATCCTTATATTTCTATGCTGGCTGCCAAGCGGGCTAAAAGAGGCAGTAGCTACGACGTTAATGCTCACCAGTATCATATTACTTGGAATCACCATTTTTAGGTGGAAGAAAATATCCAAGATCTCTCGTGTCGTAGCTTTTTGTCTCGTCGTTGTCCTGTTCAATATAGGGGCCCCTATATTAACTCAGATTCGCGAAGCAGAAAAGCAATCCGCCAACGCTCAGCCCGCTAAAAACGAACAGCCGCAGCAAAAGCAGCCAGAGAAAAAACCAGAAGCACCAAAGCTTGATGAGAAGTTAGCGCAGGACACTAATTTCAAGCAGGGTGAAAAAGACACCGTAACAGAGGTGGTAGACGGCGATACAATCCGCACGTCAAAACACAATAAAATACGCCTTGTCGGTATTGACACACCAGAAACGAAGCACCCGCGCAAACCTGTTCAGTGCTTCGGCAAAGAAGCGTCTCAAAAAATGAATGATTTAGTAGCCGGCAAAACTGTCTATCTAGTTGCCGACAGCACCCAAAGCAGTAAAGACAAATACGGCCGTGATTTATTCTACATTTACCTCGAGGACGGCACGAATGTCGCCTACACGATGATCCGCGAGGGCTACGGGCATGAATACACATACAATTCAAACCCACACAGGTGGCAGTCACAATTTCGCGAAGCTCAGCGACTAGCACGAGAGGAAAACAAGGGCTTGTGGTCGCCGACTACCTGCTCTGGCGATACGGAAAAATCAGTAGCACAACCAGCCGTACCCGCTGCTCCCGCTCCGCAGCAGACTCAACCTGGTGGTGATGTAAGTTTCAGCAGCTGCAAAGAGGCACACGCCGCAGGCTACAGCAATATACGCCGCGGCGAGCCTGGTTATTCGCCAAACCTCGATAGAGACGGCGACGGTATTGCCTGCGAGAGTTATCGCCGACGATAAATAAAAGCCCGCATAACCTGCGGGCTTTTCTATTCAGCAAACCATTACTAATAGGTGTACTTATTCACCAATTTCGCAATAATCGATTTGTTAAAATCAGCCGTGTTGAGCAACATGACTGCATCGATTTTCTCGGTGGCAATGTCGCTCACGCCATAACTTGGCTCGTAGCCGCTAAATGCTGCGACAGCGATGTCGAACGTCAAGCTGGTGTTGGTTTTCGTGCCAGCCTTGTTCTTATCATCGATGAACGCTACTCGCAACGCCTTGCGCTCGTCGTTGTAACTCATCGCACGGTAGGTTTTATCGCGGTACAGTTTCTCGATGGATATTGACACTTCGAGTTCGCCGTTCAAAATCTCGCCGTAGGTGTCCTTGGAATCCATAGTCTGCTGTGGCTGGAGATTTTTGGTGATGGTTAGCGTCAGGCTCTTAATGTCTTTTGCCTCAGGCGCCGCATCAAGCCCTGCCAAATCGTCAGCAATCTTAAACATCGCGTGCTTCGCTAGGAATTCAGTGTCATCGATGGTATATGTCACGTTACCACCACTAATTTCCTTGCTCTTATGCGACTTGAACACCACCTCCACCTTTGGAAAGTCGTCAGGTGTCCACGTAAACGTCACAGAATCCGCCATGGCATAAGCAAATTGCGCTGATAGGTTCGGCTCTTTAATTGTCATGGTCGCCGAGATGTGATTGTTGTCGTCCCTCAGTGTAAACAGATGCTCTTTAGCGGTAGTATCACCCTGCACACCAGTGGTGGTTGGTTTCTGTCCAAATGCTAGTGCTAGCCAGTAGTACAGTCCTTTGGACCATAGCTTGGTCGAGATTGAACCGTCACCTTCAACCAGCACATCGGTCTTGCCGTTATTCTTGATGATCGTGCCGAGCGCCGACTCGTTCATCTTACTGGTTGGCGAATCCTTAAAGCTAATATCGAGGTGTGGCGCACCATAAGTTGGCACAACTGCCTTGCCTTTGTCGTTCGGGTCTTCCAGCCCAATGCCGACGGCGACTTTTCGTCCTGAAAATGTTGGCATTTCTTACTCCTTTTATTATTACCTAGGTAACAAAAAAGCGCCTCCTGTAAAGAGGCAAAAATAGAAAATTGCGACCTTCGGAGACCGCAATTTGTTATCCTAATTATACCACAATCACGATAATAAATCTGGGCGGAACTGAGCATGCTTCACTTTGAATCGCACGATAGCTTCAGCGGTGAACAATCCCTTGTCGCGTGGTGTCGCGTCAAACTCAACTGTTGTTTCCTCGCCGGCATCAATCCATAGCCTTTCTCCTGGATCTTGATTAGCACGTAATGCGCCGATAATACTATCTTTGCGCAGAGTCATGTCATCGTGTCGTTTTGCTACCAGCTCAACTAGCTCAAGGTGACTACGTGCGTCTGTTCCTTGATTAAAATCTTTGGTCATATCCACGACCACACACAAAACGATCGCCATATTACTCTCGACTTCGCCGCCGGCTGAATCGTGAATTTCGTAGTCGTTATCAAAACTGATAAACGCCATCGGCTGTGTCAACTGGCTTTTATTTATGACGACAGGGTCGCCATAACCGTACCGACCACGCAGAATTGCCGGGCCGTCCTTTTCTAGAATGTCCTTGATTTGCTTGAGTATTGGGTCAACATATTTAGCCATGGTTTCCTCCTGTTACATTATGTGACGCTGGAATATGCGCGTTACTTCTCGTGCCTGTCGCTCCTCAATCGCCATCATCACACGGCGCGGCAGATATTTACGCGGCTGGCGCGACTGATGATACTTAAAATATGGGCGCAAGTTAGATATTTCTGCTTGTTTCGTATATATCCTACTGCGAAAACCACGCCGCATCGCGCCAGTCTTCTCGAGCATCCGCCACGGATAAGCTTTTTTGCGTCGCTTCCACTTACCCCACACACCACCATGCGATCCAAAGTTCTGGTCGATGACTTTCATCATGTAATCTGCGGACTCTTTGAGTGGCGCCTGCAGGTTTTTAGCTTTACGCCCACGCGTATCTAAATCCCGCAACACTTCCTTGCGCCCCTCAACAGAAAATACTAGCTGCAAGCCCATCGTTTAATCCTCGCGCTCGTAGCAGTCGTCATTGTGCCGACGTCGCCTATCCGGAAAATCGCCGAACAAATCACCGTCGCATCGTGCGCCGACAGCACCAAGTCCAGCGCTCAAATCATCACTGCCGTCACCGCAAACGCCGCCAGATTTCACAAATTCTTGCATATCCTGTTTTACTACCTCTAGCCGCTTATAGCCATCTTTGCTCGTGCCCTCAATGTCCTGGTTAAAGCCGTATTCACGGATCAGCAATCGAGCGGCCGCATAGTTGGTACACAGCTCCACTACCCTGCCTGGGATTTCGCGACCATATTTACCATACGGCGCGCAGGGGTCGACACCCTCCATGCTCTTATCAATCCACGCCATCGCCGCTTTACGCGCTAACTCAACCACGCGCAGCGGCACAGACGCATATGAATAGTCAATTGTCACTACCGAATCATTCTTTGGCGCCTTTTCTAGCTCAATCACACCAAACGCCTCATTTACGCTAACAGCCTTAACGGGCACACCATCGACGAACACCACGAAATCATCAACCGTGACTGTATCGTCGAAATTACGATCGGTGATAGGCTTGCGGTCGGTTGTAAATGTTGTATTTATTCCATCAACCACGCCACTCAAAGCTACGCCATTTTCAACATGGTGTAGCCCTGCTTCCTCGAGTATGTCTTGTAGTGTTGTGTAATACGCTGTCATCTGCAATTTATACCTTTCTCATTCTGGCGGCGGAAATGCTCCTATCCGCCGCCGTGTCAGAAAGCTATTCGCTTTGCTCAGAAAGAATGTTTTTAACTTTCTTCTCAGCTGCCTCTTGCGATTTAGCCATTGTTACGCCAAATCCATCAACCCAGAAGGCTTTTTCAGCTTTCTTGTTTTCAGATTTTGGCTGGCTGGTCTGCTCTGGAGCTTTCTTGTTTTCAGATTTTGGCTGATCTTCCATGATTTCCTCCTAAGAACCCACCGAACCGGCAATTAATCGATAATTTGCATACGCAGCGTCAAAGCGACCGTCAGTACCCCAAGTGTAGACGTCCTGGTCTTCCTGGCGATCTTTCAGGATTTGGCGCAGCTTTCCAATTGGGCGGCGTTCACACACTTCAACTGGCTTAACCTTTCGACTCAGGCAGGCAACATACCAGCTATTATCTGTAATTTGCGGAATAACCAAAATCTTTGCGGTGTGGTAGTTAGTGTTACTTTCCCCGCCAGCAAGATTCTCTTTCTCGACAATAGCACGCGCCTTGCTTTCCATGTTTGGTCCAACGATCAAAGTGTCGACGAGATAGCCAAACGATTTGCCGTTTTCAGCTTTCTGAGTCTGGACTTTCAGGCGAGCAGCTTCGTAATTAGCAGCTGTCAGGTCGCCAGTTTGTAGGTTGCCGTGCTCAGTAGAGAAGAAGTTGTGTCCATCGCCAGACTTCGTGACGAAGCCCTTGTTGATAGCCTCGATAGCCAAGGCTGAGTACATCAACTTGTTTTCGAGAGCCATTTCTTCAATACCTGATTTGTAAATGCCAAGCTCGTCGTCTTCAATATCTGCACCGTCAACGGCAACAGACTGCTCCCATTTACCAATTTTCTGCATCTCCACGTTGAACGAGAACGTGCCTGGTCGACGCTCACTCTCCCAACGCCTCATGCCTGGTACGGCGGTTAGGTTCAAAATCCGCGCAAAACCAGATTTGTTTGGAGTAATGGTATACAAATCTTTAGCTATGTCGTTCGACTCTTCGCTCATTGCTTTGCGGAAAATTGTCTTGACGTACAGGTCCGCGCGACCGAGCTGTGTAGGATTCAAACTCATTTTCTATTCCTTTCTATCGTAGTTTAACTCGAACCGATGTAGTCGATTCAATTTTAGTAATAATCCCGATGGCTACAGCGTCATTGCCTGTTGCCAAACCGACAGTATTGTCATCAACGAGCGCGACATTCTTGCCTACGTTCGCTTGAACACCGACAGCAGCCGCACAGTTAAAGCTCACCACACCCTCAGTGTACACGCGCACCAGTCCACCAGTTACGGACTCCTGAGCGACACCTACAAAAGGCTCTTTTGGAGCGCCAGCATGTGCATAGCCGTTGCTTGCGATTGTCACGGCAGCGCCGTGAAAAATCTTATTTGTTCCCGCATCAACTTCAACCAAATCACCGGTTTGTCGGCTGTCGTCTCGCGGAGCTGTTAGATTAGCCATTTGCTATTCTCCCTTTTCCTGACGTTTAGTTTCTTTCAAATCTTCTTCGCTCAAGCCGAGGTCTGTCAGGCTTTGTTCGTCCTCGCTTAGCTGAACTTCATCACCGCCACCGTTGCCTTCGCCGTCAGTTCCTTTCTCGTCGGTCAAGTTCAGCTTTGGACTTGCCTCGATAAACTCACTTAATAACGTATCAACGGTCTTGGTTTCATCATCAGATAGGTGGATTTCAGTGCTTGATGCCTCAGACAACGCCATGAATGCGTCCTTTTGAGCCGGCACTACCTTGCCATCACTCAGTAACTTATTGAATTTCGCCTCAGCGTCGCGCTTTGCTGCTGCAGCTTCCTTTTCTGCCAGCACAGCTTCGCGATCAGCCAATGCTTTCTCGCGCTCAGACAACTCGTTTTCTTTGTCATTATCTTTTGGCGCCTCAGCGTCGGCGATTTGCTGCTTCACAGCTTCTGCTTGGTCTTCTGGCACTTCAATCTCAGCACCAGCAGCGACCGTTTCGGTTTTGTTTTCGCCGTCAACCGCGTAGGTCACTTCAACATCAAACTCGCGGTCATTCTTAATTTTTACTGTCATAGTCTTGTCCTCCTTTTCATAATCTTGACTATCACTAAACAATACTGCCGGTACTTCATCGGCAAGCGGCACAAACCGCCGCATACCTTTGATGTACGGGTCGACAACCAGCCCGACATGCTTCAATAGCGGCCCGACAAATTTGCCGGTCTTTTTGTCGAGGTAATTGTCTTCAAAGCCCATTGATACATCAGGAATATTGCGGTTCTCAATACTCTTTGCGGTCTCGTCGTCTCGTATCTCGATGACAGCGTTGATTCCATCGTCAGTCAGCTCCATATTGACCATTTCACCTCTATTCCAAGCCGCCAGCTCGGACGAATTCCTAGGATGACCCAGTGGCACTGCCACAACGCCATATTTGCCGCCGTCAAAGTTCTCTTTCAGCCGTTTTCCAAATAGCTTATCAAGCACCATCCTTTTTGAGGTGTTGTTTGGATCAACATACTCACCGAACTGACAAATCTGCTTCTTGAAACGCTTATATTTACCGCCCTCATTGTCGGCTAGCTCTACCTTTGTGTCTCGATTGATGAAAACATGCATACTCATATGATTTCTCCTGGCTGAACCGCGACCGCACGCAGGCGAGAAAGTGGAGTTTTACAATATCAACTGTAAAATGTTTGTGTTGCAATTATTCAAGAGTAATTCACAGAGGGTAACTTCCGATGTCAAAAAGAAAAATTGCGACCTACATGCGATCGCAATTCATTACGACTATTATACCACAAAGGTTATGTTAGCAACAACTATTCATCGTTATCTTTGGATTTAATAGCTTCAGGGTGCTCATTTAAGTAGTCAGAGTCCATTTGCCAGATGTGATGTAGACGTCTGGTTGTTTGGCTCGGTTTGTAATTTGGATCAGCAAGGCGCTTTTTGGAGCGCTCGTACGATTCGTCAATCTCTCGTAGTAAATCCTCAGTGAGGATACTGTCGTTGCTGTCATCCAAGTATTTTGTATCGTCCGTCATCTCCACCTCTGCTAATATAACTCCATTATCCCTCTTTGAGAGGTTTTTTACAACAAGCTTCTTGCCTCGCGACAGTAGATATTCTCGTTCATTAACTGTTGAATTGACATTATTATCTGCCAATGTTTTCTCAATGTCCAAATATGGCATATCCTTTGGGGCTCTGAAAATAAACACATATTTATTCGCTTCAGACTGCTGTGCAAACTCTATCGATATTCTTGGGCTAGTAGAAGTAGAGAGAAAATTAGGATTATCAACAATATCGTTAATCGACAATTTTGACTCTAGCCCGATGCCGCGATATAGTACGATATCTTTCTCCAACTTTGTTTTTTTAATCGCTTTATCCAGCTGTTTAATATCAGCCTCAGCATACGGATTCATAGGATGATTGCCCAACAGCGCCTGGTTGATGTTGATGTATCCATTCCCTTTATACGACTCAATGCTCGATAGTTCAGCCTTTGTGTATTTCAGCGCCCCAGGTATCGTACTTGCCAGCTCAGCTTTAGTTGTTCTCTGGATATATTCCAGCCGCTCAATGAGCTTATTATCAATCCCTGTTACCGTCGGCAACTTATAGTCCTTGTTTAGCGCTGACACCCTCACCCAAATGCAACCACAGTTGATGTGCTTTGGCGGCCGCTGGAACGTAGTTCTGCGTTCGTTGGCAGAGATCACCTTGCCGTCTAGCTCGGCGCAAATTGGACAGGTATTTTTCTCCATCCGTGCCGACCACTGATAGACAGCCGTGTCGTCATCTTCATCAAACGATGCGAAACTATCGTCACGCCCGTCATTCATACCTTGTGAGATAATAGTACCTTTAGTGCCGAGCACTGCTTGAGTGATCCAGACACTCGTCAATAACCCGATTGATTCCAGCATCGCATTGCGGGCAGCTTCGTCCTGTTTGCCGCTAGTGTTAGGTGTTCCAGATTCTTCATCAATGTCCTCGTCGTCACCGTCAGCCAAGTTAATAGACTGCTTCAGCTTCTCGCCAGCGATGATATTACGCACGTCTTCAGTCTGCATATTGATAATGAAATCCACGTATTGTTTTTCTCGCGCCCTCAGCTCCTTTTTCAGAACTGGTGCTGGCAGCTTCTGCTCATCTGCCGCGGATAGCTTGCCGTAGTTGTAAGCTGTGCGATATTGTTTTGCCAGCAGCGCAGAATAGCTAGCTGGCAGCGTGAACTCCTCATCGAGCGAGATATCAGCCACCGCTTTACGCAGTTCCTCGGTCGCTGCGGTTTCAAAACTCGCCTCCTGCTCAGCCATCCACTTTTCGATTGCCTTGAACTTGACGCGTTTTTCGGCGTCGGTCAAATCTCGGTCGATCGCAACGTGCTCGTGCGGCTCGGGCGTATCAACTTCGCCAAGCTTGTCATCTTCGCCTAGAAATTTGCCGGCGTCGCCGCCAGAACCTCCATCTTTGTTATCATCCGCGTTTTCGTTCTCTTTACCAGCGGACTTGTCATCTTCCGTATCTTCCTGCCGCCGCTTTTTGATCGCCTCCAGGTCGATACCAAGGCGTGTCGCTGTTGATTCCTCGATTCCAGCAGCAATATCATCCGACACCTTGTCTTTTTGCACGAGCAATTTAAACGCCTCAAACACCGCCGAGATAATCGATTCGTCTGGCGTATCGAAATGAAATTCCGGATAGTGCCGTTCGGCAAAATTCAAGTCGATGAGGTCGGCGATGAGGTATTGGTTGATATGCGCTTCCAATAGCCGCATAACACCAGTGATTGCTGTTTGCAATAGGTCTTTCTGGTTGGTGCTCAGGCTATATGAGCCAACATTGCTCGCCGAGCCCTGTGTTGCAGTAAGAATAACGCTTGCATGAAATGCACGCGCCATCTCCGAGTTTTGTCGCTCAATCGATTGGTGCGGATCGCGCCCCTCTGTGTTCAGTACATCGAGTTCGTAACCATATGGCAGTGACGCTACTGAATTGCGTTTACCTAATCTGCCCAACACATCAAGTGCCTTATTACGCGCCCTCTTTAACTCATTGGTCACTACTCCATCAGCTATACGCCGCAAAACTTTCGGTTTAATGGCGTCAGCTTGCAAAGCAATGCTATCCAAATACTCCAATCGTCGCTTCTTATCGTAGCGTGGATACAGCGGCTTGAACGCACTGCGGCCGTAAAGATAACTGCGGCTCTTGCCATAAGTGAACAAGAAGCATTTGTGTGCTGGAATGATTATCTCGTGATAAACACCATCGGAGTCAGCAGCGCGCTGTTTTGTTCCGCCAAAACCACCATCCGTGTCACGAATGAGTGTGAGCGTGGTGGCGTCGCGGTGCGCTAGCCTCTTGAGTACCAATTTGCCGTCTCGCACTTCGTAAACCTTTTCAAACAGCGCAAACCCCTCGTAAATCGCCGCTAGAGATTGATCAATAAACAGACTCATTGGCGTTTGCATTCCGCCCTTGTGTGGTGGCTCTAGTAAATTGCGCCGCACCAGCTCAGCTTGCACTTCCCCCTCATCGTTACTGTCGGCGTCAATATGATACGTTGCAGCCAGAATACTCATAGTAAAGATGTTATACAGCGCTTCAACGGTCGTGTCGTTGTCGAGCATTTTGCGGTAATCTTCAATTTTGATGTCGTCAACTCGTGACTCCTCGCTATCAAAGCCCTCAAATACAATGTCGCCGGCAAAGCCGATTTCGCTTGTTAGATTTTTTGGTGTTGGTTCTGGGTTATTCTTACTAAAAAATGCCACTACTTTGCTCCTCGCAATAAGGCGGCTACCCTAAACCAAAAGAAAAATGCGGCTGTGATAACCGCAATTTCTAGCTTGATTATACCACATAATCATCATCCGACCAATCTTCTTCATCTTCGTCGTCTGTGCTTCTTTTTTCGTGATACGCTCCGCTCTCATCAAACCCGTCAGAGTCTTGACCTGCCCCCTCCACAAACAACAACCTCACTGCATAAGCCGCTGCGTCAACCATATCATCATGCGTCCCCTTCGGAAATTCAATCAGCTGTTCACGAAACGCCTGACCGTTCTGAATGTTTTTCACAGTGTATACCCTGCCCGCCTCAAAGAATCGGCTAACCGCCAGCAGTCGCCGCACCTTGTCTTTATCGGGTTCCAAGCCAATGACAGGCAACCCTTCCAGCAAATCCCGAAACACTAGCCCCAGCGCACCCTTCTCTATACCAATCACCTGCGGCTTGTATATTTCATCAAGCTCTCTTACTGTATCAGCAGTCACGCTCGGCGAGGTTCGTTGGTTGCGTATCGCACGTATGTAAACATTACCATCAGTATACAGATCAGCAACAATCATAGCGGTGAAATCGGCTGTTTGACGTTCACTGGCAGCAGGGTCGATTGTCAAAACTCGTGCTAGCCGTGCATGTTTGTCTGGTACTTGACTTGGTTCGCACTCTTTAATCCAATCAGGCTTGATAATAGCATCCTCTTCGCTGAACGGTTTGTGCTGATACTCCTGAGCAAAAGCAATACTTCCAACGAACTCCTGATCGCTCGGGTCATCTCGCATAGCCCTCAGCTTCTCTAGGCTGCGGTGCTCCGGCCACAAAGCGTGCTCAGTGCCATCCTCCTCGGTAGTGATTGCATAAAACACCCGCGTTTGCCAGCTCTTAAATACATCTTGCTGCTTCATCACCTTGTTCACAAGGCTATCGAAGTGTAGGATAGTGCCGATGATGACAGCCCGCCCACCCCTTGCCAGTGCTGGTATTGCCGCCTTGGTAAACCAATGATACAGCTTCTGGCGCTGCTCGGCGCTCTTGATGTTTTCGTCGTTCTCGATGTCATCAAATATCATCAGTGTCGGACGGGTATGCCGGTGGCGAATACCTCGGATTTTCATGCCAGAGCCTTTAGCCGCGTATTTAATGCCATTACTCAATACAAACTCGCCATCTTGCCAGTCGTCACCTTTCATATTGCCGAATAGCCACTTGATTTTTGGATTATGTTCAAACTCATCTTTCAATGCGTTGATGAACTCAGCCGCCTGTGTGTAAGTATCGCTGATTATCACCACGAACTCTTCCTGCTCAAAGCAGCCAGCCCAAAGCGGGTACGTCATGTCTACTGTTGTCGATTTCGCGTGTCCACGCGGTGCGATAACACCAACTCGTCGGTTTTCCTTGTTGCTAATTAGGTCTAATATCTCTTTATGGAATGGCGGCGTTTCCAAAGGAAAATACGGCCGTGCGATGAACCAGCCGAATAGATGAATATTCTCCCGCCGCTTGAATATCGCTAGCAGATAGCGGCGCAGCTTGTCGCGGTCAGTGTTCCAGTACTTGTCGCAAAGCCGCAGAATGTCCGCTCTGGTGAGGTTATTCAAAGATGGCTGCTTTGAGCTCGTCGTCATCAATATCGCCTTCCTCTTTTGCTTGTCTCAGCTTCAGGTCTCGTTCATCACGCCAGCCGCAGACGTTTTTCATAGTAAAGATAGCAAAGCTTGGCGGTGCAGCACCGCTCAAAGCCACGTCAACGATGAACTCGCGCTGTAGATCCTTGGCGGTATCGTAGGCTTCGGCAAATTCTGGATGCTCATTGCACCAATTTTTCAGTGTATTGCGGTGAACGCCAATCTTACGCGCAAAGCCCTCAAACCACGGGAAACGTTGCGGCAGGCGGCGCGAGACGTATTTGCCGCCCTCAGTGCCGACTATCTCCTGCTCTCTAATAATTTCTAGCGGCTCGATTGAAAAATAATCAATGAGCTGCTGACAATACTCTGGCTTGTATTTCGTCGGCTGTCCTGGCTCTTGTTGCTCAAGCTGTTTTGGCGGCTCAACAGGTGGCGTTTTCGGCGTATCCTTAACAATCCCGCGCAACTGCTGCTTCGGGGACTTGCGTGCGGGCTGCTTACCTCTTCGCTTGTTCCTGCGCATCATTTTTCTGGTTGCCATGATAATTTCTCCAAATAAAAAAGCGGCTCTTTCGATCCGCAATTCTATGGCTATTATAACATAAAAGAGGCGGCGCATAATTCGCCACCGCCTCAGTCAACCTTTTAGGTGCACACATATTATTGACGTTTGCACCCATTATGTCTTAATTAGCTTGATTTATCCACGTCATGAACTAAAGTCAGCTCATAAGATTTTCTAGTAAAATACTGAATAGTATTGCCGACGATGAGTTGCGGATCGTATTTAACCACGAACACACCATTTTTATATCCAACAACTACACCCACTACTACTCTGCCATCTTTATCAATATTTCGAGCGAACGCCACTCTGTCGCCGATTTTTATTGTGCATTTCGACGCCAATATGTCTCGCTCTCGCTTGCGCACGTCAGCCGCCTCCTTAATATTTCTAACTAGCCCCATTTCAAGCCTCCTTATTACCTTTACTTATATTACAATTCCTGTGTGCTAATTGGCAGTTCTCAATCGTCGTCAAACCGCCCTTGCTAATTGGAATGATATGGTCAATCGTACAGTCTTTCATTGTCTCAATCGGCTTGTCGCAGAGTGAACAGATTGCTCCATTCTTATTTATCAGCTGTTTGCGGATAAATTGTGTAGTGCGAGTTTCTTTCAACCTGTAAACTCTAGGTGTTGGCGTTTTGTAGTTGCGCCCTTTGATCTTACGCTTCATCAGGCACGCTCCTCGATATAGGAATAGACATTGCTATATTAACTTACTGCCTATTAAGAATATTGCCACCATAGCCGCTATAAACAAAATTATGATTACCGCGTAACACATATTAGCTATATGATTAATGCGTCCTAGGCTTTTTTCTAATTCTTTATCTGTCATTTCATTTCTCCTCCACTAATTCAGGGTTTTCGTGGATATTACCAATGGCTTTTACTTCATAACCATCAGCGCAGTTTAATTGTAGACCGCCACCTGGCGAACGACGCCGATATACGAATTGCGCTAAGGATCGGTGCCAAGCTACTCGCCAAACTCTACCGAAATTGCAGCGGACAATACTGCCGTCATAAATTTTTTCACCACATTTATCGACTGAATCTATATATTGCTCAATCACTAGCCGCCCCTCAATCGGAATCGGTTCATTGTCGCCCTCAAGCTTAGCTGAAATAAGTTTGTCGCCTTGCCAATGCAGCGACACGACTTTGCGCATTCTTTTTTCTAGTTTATCCCAGGCGCGGAATTTAATATCACGCATCTCTCAAAACCCCATAATGGTTACTTGGTATTTCATTGCCGCCAGCTAGAATGAGTAGGTGAACAACATCTTTCAGCTCTCGGTTGTCGTGAGCGCTACGAATATATATCATTGGATTCTCGTAATGATGGTCGTTTTCGTCGATATGCTGTTTGGCGGCTTTGCCAGTAAAGTACATAACTGCGCCATAGTCTTTGCCAGCTTTGTTATTATCTAGGATCGTCCACATCGGCATATCAGTGGATCGATTATCTTGATTGACCAACTCGTCGCTTAAGGCTTTAATGCGCCACAACAGGGCTTCTTCAGCTGGATTTTCTGCTATGATTTTCATTTAGATCTCCTTTCCATCCTTACGCTTGTCTAATATTACAAAATAACTCCAAGGTATTTCCCTAAAAAGACTCTCGACGGTTTCTTCAGCGAACAGTTCAGCAATATAGACGTCGCTCTCCCAGCCGCTCATAATGATTTGCATGTCGTCATTTTCGTACCAGAATTCATATTTGTAATATCTAGAAAAATTAACTTTAATATCTTTATATTCTTCTGGAAGTTCGTTTTTAATGCGATTGTTCTCGTCTCTGACTATGATTTCTTTCATTTCTCCTCCATCAATTCAGGGTTTTCGTGGATATTACCTACAACTTTTACACTAAAAAAGTCTGACTGAGCCGCCAAAGCGATACTGTTCATCGCTTCGTCTAACTCTGGTTTTAGATCAAATGCAGGATACTTCTCATCACCGCACCATTCAACTACATGTATGGTAGGTTCTGTCCAATCACTATGTTTAACCTCTACAATATCTTCTGCATAAATGTCTTTACCGTTCTTGTCTGTTAAACCTGTGAGCTGCTCGATAATATACCGCTCATTATCTGGGTCTACCAAAATTCGCGCATACCACAACTCAGAGTCATTGTCATTACAGCCCTCAAATACAAATACATTGCTTAGGTTGTCTATAGCTATGTCTTTTTTGTTGAGATAAACCTTTTCTTGATTATCCCAAACTCTGAATTCTATTTCACGCATTATTTTTCCTCCGGCTTCTTAATCCGCACGAGGCGGCATTTTGTAATATATGCACCTAAAATGCTCATGTTGTCGCCAGTTTCCAAAACTCTGAACACAGGCAATCCTAGTCCAAAAAGCTCTACAATTTGACATGGAATACGGATCTTATTGCCAGTCTCTGACGCTATGTAAGTGACGGATACATAGTCATACATTCGTAATTTGTCATCGTCACCTATTTCCCAGTCGTCATAGGTAAAATGGCTCAAAACCAGGTCGCAACACTCTGCGTGATCATAGTTATAGCTGCTGTGGTCTAGCGGCTCTTTAACGTAGCCGTCCCATAGCGGTTGGCCGCAGTTGTGGCACTCTGGACGACCGGCACAGTAGCATAGATCGTGTCCATCATTACACGATAGCGAGCGAGGGTCTCCTGGCCGTTTTAGATTGGTTGATTGCTCAATCTTTCCCATCATTCTCACCTCTGTTATTTTCGTTGATCGTTGGTTGATTTTTTATAGCTGGATAAACTCGACGAATAAGTAACCTGCGGTAGGGTTCTTTGCCGTCTATAGTTAGCTTTATCCCGTTAAGCTTTGACTGTCCTAATAATTCAAAAAACATAATCTCACCATCTTTGTTTTCTTGAGTATAAATAGCATTTTCCGATTGAGTTCCGTCTGCCCTTAGAAAAACAAGGTCATCATCTGAAACATCTAATATTCTCATTGACATCTCCCTCTATCCAACACTGATTTTTTTAATATCTTGATGGCTTCATCTACGAACTGTCTATAAATGGCTATCTCTCTAGCTTTAATCATTCGCTGCAGCTTAAGGTATGGATCGTCAGGATCAAGCTTTGAATTGAGCCAGTCTTCAAACATATCACCGTTAAAATATCCGTCTTCCGTTGACCACGGGAATGCTAGCTTAGGCACTTCTTTCGGCACTCTTGAATTTTTGTTACGCTTCATCGATATCTCCTTTCTCTATGTCCACAAGATTAGTGGTTTAGTTGACATTATTTACCGAGTTGGGGACAACTGTATAACCATTGTTTGATAATATCTCCTGCATTCTCTCTAGCCGACGGCTCTTAATTATCTCAGCCTCTTCTTCCGTGATAAAGTTCTGACGAAGCTCTAGATCATTAAGCCGTACGTCTTTCTGCCAGTCGGTAACAACTATCTCGCGTGAAATTGTTGGAATATCGAATGCATCATCGTCAACGCTGATCGATACCTTGATTGGCACCTCACCACGCTTAAGGCTTGGTAGTGTTTTAGTCATTCTAACTACTTGATTAGCGTTAACAACTAAATAAATTACATCTTTCATAAATATTCTCCTTATTTACACGAAATCGCGTAGTTTAATTCAACCGCATAACTGGTTGGCTATATAAGGTGATGATTTGCCGAGTTTTAATTCCCTCACATTCGAGGGAATTAGGTTTCGTAAAGTCACATCATAATTTCCGAGCAGCTGCGCTATTTTTTATACGGTGCTTTTGATTTCTTGGGGGCAATGCACAACCCTTCATCTGCTGCTTATGAGCGTCTACCTATTCCGCCACTTATATAGCCAATTGACAACACCATTTGTATAGCACTAATATGGTTAATTTGTCTTGATGATGTTGCCAGCTGATAGCACCAAATGATAGTTGTTTTCAATTTTGGGTAGGTATACAATGTTTCCCTGAAAATAAAAGGTGCGTTGGTGCTACCAGTTGAATAGACAATTGGGTGGACTCGAACCACCGGCGCGTACGTGTTGCAACACGGCTCTACCATCTGATTTACAATTGTCTATCCAGTTATGCGGTTGATGTTAATGTTCACCCAGTTTTTCGACGTGTGGTAGGTCATTGGTTAATGGTGTTTATGCGTCGTCAGATTTTATCGGTGCAACGCCAGCCACAATCTCGTTTCCGTC
>ENA-OWMA01000008-OWMA01000008.1-human-metagenome-genome-assembly--contig:-NODE-8-length-42528-cov-13.009159_pt1 | contig 42528 bp, 37 predicted proteins | sample MGYA00245357_ERZ651120 | MGnify/ENA primary metagenome ERZ651120 (study PRJEB26857, sample SAMN00036273) | human metagenome | isolation source: G_DNA_Saliva | study: EMG produced TPA metagenomics assembly... | reverse complement strand
TTGTTTTTATATAACATTTTTTTCCTCCCAATTTGTTTTTTGTTATATACGAATAGTTTATACCTATTCTGGCATATTACATGACATTGGTCCCTCACCCAATTTACTGTTTGTTTTCACTACATAGTAATGATTGCTTTTAAATTAACATAAGCGCATACGCCGTGTCAACAGTTTTTTATAAAAATATACAACGATTTTAAAAGAGCGCGACTTACAGCCTCTTACCATCATTGCTAACCCTTGTCTGCGTAATATGATAAACTGATAAGGTTATGCAAGATTTTTTCAAACGATACATACCAGAATTTGTTTATGGCGCGGTTGACGGCACAGTAACAACATTTGCAGTCGTGGCGGCTTCAGCCGGTGCTGGAATATCCAGTTCAGTCATTCTTATATTAGGAATTGCTAATTTAATAGCCGACGGATTCTCAATGGGCTCTAGTGCATATTTGGCAGCCAGCGCTGAACACGAAGAATCTGTGCGCGACAGCCAAAAACGCTCATCCCCAAAGATCATAGGCACAGTAACATTCTTAGCTTTCGTGGTGGTCGGTAGCGTACCAGTATTACCATATTTGATTGACGTAATTGCAAACTTAAAGGCGCCAAACGCGGTATTATTCTATATTAGCTCGGCGCTAACTGCGGCAACGTTCTTAGCAATCGGCTTCATCAAAGGTAAAGTCAGCAAACAATCACCTTGGCAGTCTGCAGGCATCACGTTACTTCTTGGGGCGATTGCAGCAGGATTAGCCTACTTTGCAGGCGACATTTTGGCGGCATGGCTGGGGATTAGGATTTAGCCATTTTACAACCCATAAAAAATCTCCTTATTTTGTTATAAGGAGAGAGACTTAGTAGAAGATGTTATTTAAGGAACGCAGAAGTGCTGGACGACAATTCTCTTGTCGGGGCTTACAGCAATGCCTGTTTTGGTGTATTTAGGGTTTTGTATAGCCTTACGATGTGGCTCTGAACCCATCCATCCGTCAAAAGCACCCCCGGTCGTTTCTATGCCATTGTCTGACCGCCAAATTAGATTCTCGCTACTTTTAGAACAGGATTTATTTATCCAGTAAGCCATTTCATTGCTTAAAGTGTATCGTGTGCCAGGTATAATATGTTGCCTGTAGCCTTTAACTTCCATATCATTCGCTTTTAGTTGCGCGCTCTTCTGAACATTTTCATCCATCGCCAACGGTGCCACGCCAATTCTTGCCCGTTCTTGGTTTACTAATTCTAGTATTTCCTGAGGATCAGCAGGACCCATTTCGTATTTAGTAAGCCCTTTATTGTAAGCTTGCCCTTCAGTTGCTTTAGCTTCCAAGTAAGCCGCTTTAGCAGCTAAGCGGTTTTCTCTAATTTTCCATAGCACACCACCACTTACTACAAGCGTTAAAATGACGGCAATGACTATAACCTTTTTCATACCCTCACACTAGCACAATTAGAAAATTCCAACAACAGTTCAAAGCTACTAATTTACAGTCCCAATTCGCGTAGCTGAGCGGGATCGACAACCGATGGTGAATTCATCATCACATCCACACCGGAGCCATTCTTTGGAAACGCCAGAGTCTCACGGACGTTTTGCTCATCGGTCAATTCCATCAAAATACGATCAACACCAAAAGCACATCCTGCGTGTGGTGGCGCACCATATTTGAAAGCGCCAAGCATAGCACCAAACTTTTCTTCAACATAAGATTCACTAAAGCCCAGCAGCCCGAACACTTTATATAACACCGCTGGATTATGGTTGCGAACGCCGCCAGAGCAAATCTCATAACCATTCATCACCATATCAAACTGATCAGCGACAATGGATAATTTTTCGGCGTCAGTTTCAGCAGACTCCAGAGCTTGCAAACCACCCTTTGGCATACTGAACGGATTATGGCCAAAATCAAGCTTCTTACTACGCTCATCCCATTCATAAAACGGAAAATCAATAATCCAAGCAAACGCCACGACCGATGGGTCTTTAAGATTAAAGTGCGAGGCAAATTCATTACGCAAGCGACCCAATACCGTGTTAACAACCGAGCGAGAATCAGCGCCAAAGAACACTGCATCGCCATCAACCGCACCAGTTTTCTGTTGGATGTCAGCCAATTCCTTCTCACTCAAGAATTTCGCAATTGGAGATTTCGCCTCGCCGTCTTGATATGTAATGTACGCCAAACCACCAGCGCCTTCACTTTTAGCGATATTAGTGAAATTGTCAATTTGTTTGCGACTCAAACTTGCGCCATTTTTTACGCAAATAGCCTTAACGCATTCAGCATTTTTAAATACGCCAAACTCAGTCTCTGAGAACACGTCCGTCAGTTCTATCAATTCCATGCCAAATCGCAAATCCGGCTTATCAGAACCGTAAGTTTCCATGGCGTCGCGATACGAAATTCGCGGAATTGAACTGCCATCACCAACCGCCAAATCACTCAAATCCAACAATTTTTTACCAGCAAAATCAGTTGCCAATTGCTTCATTAAAGGCTCAACTTCAGTGCGAACTTCTTCGCCATTTTCAGCAAAACTCATCTCTAAATCAAGCTGATAAAACTCACCATACAAGCGATCTGCCCTTGGGTCTTCATCACGGAAACAAGCCGCCAACTGATAATAACGCGGCACACCACCAACCATCAGCAGCTGTTTAAACTGCTGTGGAGCTTGTGGCAAGGCATAAAACTTCCCCTCCTGTAAACGACTCGGAATCAGAAAATCGCGCGCACCTTCAGGGCTTGAATTCGCCAAAATTGGCGTTTGAATTTCAATAAAATCTCGATTGTCCATATATTCATGGATTCGACGATACATTTCGGCGCGTTTTTTAAGCATGTTTTGCATTTTTGGACGACGCAAATCAAGATAACGATACTTGAATCTTAGTTCTTCGCCAGCTTGATTATCCTCAGCAAATGGCTGAATTGGCAAAGTTTCAGCTCGGTTCAAAATCTCCAAATTGTCCACAACAATTTCCACATCGCCACTGGCAATATTCGGATTTTTCAGACCTTCGCCACGCTCTGCAACCACACCACAAGCACGAACCACAAACTCATCCCGTAAGCTTTCCGCCAAAGAAAAAGCATCTTTTTTATCAGGATTAATAACCAACTGAACCAAACCTGTATGGTCGCGCAAATCAATAAAAATCAATCCGCCATGATCACGCCTGGAATGAACCCAGCCCGCAACTGTAATATTCTCACCAACTTTTTTAGAAGTTTCTGCCGCCAAAATTCTATTTTTCATATCTGTTATTATAGCATAATCTGAGCAAATTCCCAGAATTAAACATCTCGTCGAGTTTTTGTGGGCAAATTATTTTTCTGCGGATTAGCCGTGGCAGCCTTACGAATATCTCCATAAACATCATATTCGTCAATAATTTTCTGACCTAATAGCGCTTCAATTACGTCTTCTAAGCTCAGTAGACCAACTGTTTCTCGAAACTCATTTACAACAATAAACAAGTGATGCTGCGTTTTCAAAAATGCAGCCAAGGCGTGCTGTAGAGTTTGATTTTCGCGAATATAATAGACGTCTTTACTCATGACTGTTTCCGCACGATGAGATTTTGCCTTGCGATCAATCGTTAACAAATCTTGAATCCTCAACATTCCAACAACATGGTCAATGTCGCCGTCAATGACAGGAAATCTGCTATACCCTTTTTTATGAAGATCATCAAGTACTAGCGGCCCGAGAAGTTCGTTCATAGGCACCGATTCAATCATGCTTCGCGGCGTCATAATTTCCTCGACCTTCATATCGTTGAACTTCAGTCCGTTAGTAATAAGCTTTTTCTCAGAAGGTGAAATCGCCCCGCTAGATTGAGCAACCATTTCCAGCAATTCTTCTTTCGATTCAATCACCTGACTATCACCAATAACTGGCGACACCGAACGGATTAGCGACAAAATTACTTGATGTCGCTCAATTGTCGTTAAGATTAGCGGTTCGTATTTTTCATAAAGTTGCTGTGAGTATTTCTGCCACAAGCCAATTCGCGCGACAGCTCCGATTTCTAGGGCTATTATAATTGACAAAAAGAGTCCAGCCGCCCAATTGAATAAATAAACACTAATAATACTTAAAATTACCAAACATAAAGAAGCCACGGCACGCTGCAGTGAAATAATATCTCGTAAAAATTCTCTTTGCCGCAAAAGAATTTTAGCCTTTTCATCGCCTAATCCACTTCTCCGCCGCAGCTCAAATTGACTATGCGAAGACGTTTTCGGCTGAACTCCCAACACTATCAGCAAAATCGCCAAAGTAACCAAATATCCAAAAATTAGCACAATCGTCATAGTTTTATTGTACAGCATTCCGTGCTATACTTACTAGAGTAAATGGAGGGAAAATGAATAAGAAAAGCTGGATAATTTTCGCAATTATTGTAGTGGCGATTGTTGGTGGAATGATTTATATTTCGACACAAAATCGACTAAATATTAGCGATATCAATAACGATCAGCTGAACACGGCTATCAGCGCAGAATCAAGAAATGGCAGTATCGCGGATCACGAAATTGGCAGTAAAGACGCCAAAGTAACAATTATCGAATACGCCGACTATCAATGCCCTGGCTGTGGCACTGCTGCACCAAAAGCCGAAGCACTAGCTAAAAAATATAAAGATCACGTTCGATTAATTTTCCGTAATTTCCCAATTGCCAGCTCACACCCTAACGCGCGAGCTGCCGCTGCCGTAGCTGAAGCTGCTGGCCTGCAGGGTAAATTCTGGGAAATGAATGAACTTCTATATGCAAATCAGGACGCTTGGAAAAACGCCAACGCTACAGAGCGCGACAACATTTTCAAATCTTATGCTGAACAATTGAAGCTTAATATCGATCAATATAAAACCGATATCGCCAGTAACAAGGTTAAAAATAAAATCGACTTCGATATGGCTCTCGGTCGCAAACACGGCGTTGCCGCAACACCAACTTTCTACATAAATGGAAAAAACACTGAGATGGACAGTTCTGGATCAATTGAATCATCAGTCAAGGAAGCCTTGAAAAAAGCTGGTATTGAAGTAAAAGATTAACACATTTTCACACAAACCAAAATCCCGCTCCGGTGCCTTGGAGCGGGATTTGTTTATAGTCGTCCCTATTCTATCATTGGATCGACTGCACTCTTTTTATTGTGCTATGTATGTTTGCCATTCGGCAGGCACCACATCCACCGCGATCTTTTTGCGCCTTGATGGCACAAATTTGATTGCTATTGGCATGTGTTTTGCACTCCTTATTATTATGTGCAGCCCCACGCGCTTCGACCTTTATCACTTAATATCAGCAATTTAATGCTTCGGCGCGAGACATGCTAACAATGTTACCAAACGTTTATTGGCGCGTCAAGCAAAAACATTTTGAAAATGCTTATTATATCTATATTAGAACAAGCGAAGTCGCTTAGCAACAAACATAACAAGTAAAATCAACAACACCGTAAAACTAGTGATAACTGGGTACGCCCAAGGCTCGCCCTGAAATGGTAACGCGATATTCATTCCATACATCCCGTAAAAAACATTTGGAATAGCCAGAAGAATTGTTATGGCGGTCAATGCTTTCATGCGTTGGTTCAGCGTATTATTAGCAACCGTCGAATAAGCGTTTTGGATACTGGAAATTGTGTGCGTGCTGGAACTGATCGCCACTAAAACTTGCCTGATATGTAGATCAACATCCTCCAGAGCCTCCAGGTCCCTAGTCTTAAATAAGTGGCGACGGTTTTCCATTAGTTGTGTAATAACGCGGGACATCCCTTCCAAACTGCTTCGATATTCATTGAGCGTGTCTTCAATTGCGACAAATTTAATAAAATCCGAATTCTCAACTTCATGACGACTTAGTCGCCGACGAGCATCGCTAATTTGCTCCGTTAACAAATGCACGCGTTGTTCATATTGAGAAATAATATACGCCAAATTCGCAGCAAAAACTCCCGCTGGACGCTCGGTTGTGCTAAATAAATAATCGCTAACCTCCAGAGGTGAAAATTTAACATGAGGCGATATTGTAATATAATGACCGCCGCTAATCGCAATCAAAAACGGCGCCGTTTTGCTAGAATCAGTTTGACCAAACGGTATGCGCGTAAAAATATATTCAACACCATCAGAAAACTCTGCTCGAGGTAGTTCGTGGATATCCAGTACGTCACGGACAATATTAGCAGACAACGACAAAGCCTTTGAAACTCGAGTAGCATCAAGACTCCCGGTCAAATTAATCCAACCGTTTTTATGCATTCGCTGAGCTTGCGTCAACTTTTCAGTCAACGATCTGCGTTCAAAATAGCCCACCATCATAAGAAAATTATAATATACACAAGCAATATTAGCAATCTGTCGAATTGCGATTAAACTTTATCGGCGGCGCAGGAAATAATAGCCCACAACGAATGCCAGTACTATACTAACCGCGGTAATTCCCCAAAACATCAATGGATTATCAGCACCTGGAACCGGCACGTTCATACCATACAAACCAGCGATCATCGTCGGAATAGTCAAAGCTACGGTAATTACGGTTAGCAGACGAATCGTCTCATTAAGACGCGTATCCATCACCGCCCTATAGCTATCGCGCACATTAGTAATCGTCCTCAACAAACTTTTACAACGCGCAATCACCTGCTCCAAATCAATCGAAATATCCTCAACGTCTTCCTTATCATCGGCCTTAAGTCGCAACTTCTGAGTCGCCAAAAGTTTCTCAATTGCCCAGTTCATCGGAATTAGCGCGTCAAGATAATCATTCAATTTGCGCTCATACTCCGCCAGTGTGGCAATATCATTAACTCTCAGTGTATGAATACTGTCCGTAGCCGCTCGCATTTGGCGATTAATCGTTGCCACACGCCGCTGATATTGCGTTGAAATTGCCTCAACCATCGCCACCAAAAGCTCAACTTGTCGATCCGTCCTAATTCGCATTTTATCAATAAATGGCTGCCACAATCGTCCCAAACTATCTCTAGACAACGTCACGATATGATCTTTATTGATGCAGAATAAAATCGGCGTAGTAAAATCGTTAAAATCGTCGTCAGTGTCCGGCAATCGCGCAATCAAATAAGTCCACTCATCGTCAAACTCAATACGCGGCACCTCGTGCGGGTCAAGCGCGTCACTTATCAAATCCTCATCCAAACCCAGCGTCAACAATTGCGAAACCTCTTCGTCACTCGGTCTTTCGCAGCGCACCCACGAACCAGACTGCAAATTTTCTTGCGGGCTAATTATTGAATCACTATTTGTCGAACGAAGATATTGCAACATAATTTCATATTATAAAATAAAACATACATAAACACAAGAAGCTCCTGCGCCATTTACAGGAACTTCTTGATTTTTATTACGATTTGACTATCGTGCCTGCCGAGCCGCTAATGGCTTCAGCGGTTTTATCCAGCGAAGTAATAATCGCCGTACGCCCCGACTTTCCATCCAGGAACGACAAGGCGGCCTGAGTTTTTGGCAACATTGAACCTGGCGCAAATTGCCCATCGTCAATATGCTTTTGAAGCTCTTCTATTGAAACTTCCCCAAGAGATTGTTCATCTGGTTTGCCAAAATTAATTTTAGCAGCATCAACCGAAGTCAAAATCAGCAAGGTGTCGGCGTCCAAAAGGTCTGCTAACTTCGCCGCACCGAAGTCCTTATCAATGACCGCAGCGACGCCTTTTAATTGACCAGTTTCGTCTTGTAAAACAGGAATGCCGCCGCCGCCAGTTGAAACGACCGTCACGCCAGCATGAACCAGCGCCTTAATCACATCGGCCTCAACAATCGTCTGAGGTTTTGGCGAAGGAACGACACGCCGCCAGCCGCGACCAGCGTCTTCTTTTACCGTGTAGCCGCGTTCACTAGCGACGGTTTTTGCCTCGTCTTCTGAATAGAACGGACCAATTGGCTTGGTTGGGTTTTGGAATGCTGGATCGCTTAAGCTAACAATCGTTTGAGTTATAACGCTAACAGCACGATTGTTCATTTGATTAACCATAAAGGCGTCATGAAAAGCCTGTTGCAGCCAAAAGCCAATCAACCCCTGACTCATAGCGCCAGAATCTTCCAGAGGCAAACTTGGCACATCCGGCGTGTTAATCGCCTCTTCGTGCAAAACAATATTACCAACCTGAGGACCATTGCCATGAACAATTGCTACATTATGACCAGCCTGGATTAACGGTAAAAGTTGCCGAACAGTTTCATCAGCTACTCGTTGCTGTTGCTCAGACGCGGCTTCGCCCTGCCGTTGCAGGGCGTTACCACCGAGCGCTACTACAATAGTACGCTTCTTATCCATAGGCTACAGTGCCCCGAAAATTGCAATAACTGTAATGCTGATAATAGCAAATATCGCCATAATTGGAGCTGAGCGTTTTAGCCAGTCGCGATATGAAACGCCAGCCAAAGCCAATCCACCCATCAACGACGCGATAGTTGGAGCCATCATGTTGATCAAGCCAGACGCTGTCGCAAATGCGGCAACCATAACTTCTTTGCTTGAGCCAACCAGGTCAGCAATTGGCGCAATAACTGGCATAGTTGCTGCCGCCAAACCTGATGATGATGGCACGATGAATGACATTGGCAAGTAGAATATATATGCCAACACACCGACAACACCGCCACCAGCATCTTTCAGGAGAGATTCACCCCAGCTGATGATTGTGTCCTGGATTTCGCCATTAGACATCACCACAGAAACGCCCGTTGCCACCGCGATAATCAAAGCAACCGGCAAGATGTCTTTCACACCGTCGATAAATGTATCAACCGGGAAAACACCCTCTTTCTTAAATTCTTTGTAGTAAATTGCGGTTATGACAATCGTTGAAATTAGGAATAGTGCGGTGATTTCATTGAAATACCAATCACCAAAGGCTGCACTGTGGACTACACCAAGTACCGCGCCAATAACTGGCAAACCTGCAGCCCATTCAAACATATCAGCGAAGAATGTGATATTCCAACTTCCCCATGGAATCAAGGAAAGAATCATTAGCACAAATGTAATAGCAAACACAGACATAACAACTTTTCGTGGACCAGTGAATTTTGGTACGTTTGTCATGTCGAGAGCAGCCGTAGCTGGCTTGTAGCGAACATCTTCTTTGTACTTGCCGGCCTTAACTTTTGCGGCGTAACGCATAGTAAAGATAATCGCGGCAATCAAACAAAGTACTAAGATGATAGACATTATTGGAATAACGCTACCCAATTTCACATCTGCGGTTTTTGCTGCAACACCAGTAGAGAATGGGTTGATTGTAGAGCCGAGCACGCCAGTACCGGCACCCAACACAATCACCATCACACCAGTCATGGCGTTATAGCCAGCAGCAATCATCATTGGTATGACGAGCGCATAGAACGCCACAGTTTCTTCTTGCATACCGTAAGTAGTACCACCGATAGCGAATAAAATCATCAGAATCGGGATGAGCCACTTTTCCTTGCCCTTCATCTTTCGGAGCAGCGCGCCAAGAGAAGCGTCAAGCGCACCGGTCTTCATGGTAACACCCAAGAATCCACCAAGCACCATCACGAAAACGATGACATCGAGCTTGTCTGACATACCTTTAATAGGTGCGGTGAAGACGTCCCACAAACCTTGCTGGTCGTGTTTTTTGACCTCTTCCTTTTTACCGTCTTTTTCTTCTGTGACGGTTCGCTCTTTGTCGACTACGTGATACGAATTAGCTATACGATCGCCATCTTCGTTCGTCTTATATAATCCAGAAGGAACAACCCACGTCAATGCCGCCATAATGATAATCACGACAAACAAAATAGTAAACGCCGACGGTGATCGAAGCTTCTGCTTTGCTTTTTTAATTTTTTCTACCATTGCCTCGGAGCCTCCTTAACCTCCTTATTACGACAACAACTACAATGTCAAAGCCATCACAGCCTTGATTGTATGCATACGATTTTCCGCTTGATCAAAAACTATCGAATGTGGCGAGCGGAACACCTCATCCGTTACTTCCATTGAATCTAAACCGAAATCTTCCTGAATTTTCTTTCCAGTAATCGTCAATGCGTCATGGAATGCTGGCAAACAGTGCATAAACTTGACCTCAGGATTTCCTGTCAGGTTAATCATCTGGCGATTAACTTGGAAATGTCGCAATTGGTTAATGCGCTCAGCAAACTTGTCTTCCTCGCCCATTGAAACCCAAACGTCCGTGTAAATTACATCGGCACCGCGCAAAGCTTCTTCGAAGTTGTCAGTGACGGTAATACGCGCGTGGCTTGACCTAGCAAAGTGATTTGCCTTATCAACCAAAGCTTGCTCTGGATGCAATTCACGAGGCGCCAAAATACGGAAATCAAGTCCCATAATAGCTGAGCCGATCATCAACGAGTTCGCCATATTGTTGCGACCATCACCAACAAACACCAACTTAGTCCCCTTCAATTTTCCGACATGTTCTTCAATTGTCATGAAGTCTGCCAAAATCTGTGTTGGATGGAACTTATCAGTCAATCCATTCCACACTGGAACGCCAGCGTGACGTGCCAATTCCTCAACGGTCGCGTGATCAAAGCCACGGAACTCAATTCCGTCAAACATTCGTCCCAAAACCTTAGCGGTATCTTCAACTGTCTCTTTCTTACCCAATTGAATATCATCTTTACCGAGGTATTCTGGCGCAATTCCAAGGTCATTAGCAGCTACCGTAAATGCGCAGCGTGTTCGTGTTGAAGTCTTTTCGAACAACAAAGCCACATTTTTACCCTCATGAATTCGGTGCGGAATGCCGGCATATTTCAATCGACGATATTCACGAGCCGTGTCCAATAACAAGCGAATCTCTTCAGCAGTATAGTCACCTAAAGTCAGCAGTGATCGTCCTTTCAAACTCTGAGCCATTAGAATACATCCTCTCGTACTAGCGGCATACTCATACAGCGTGGACCGCCACGACCGCGTCCAAGCTCAGCACCACTAATCTCAATAACTTCAATACCGTTTTCGCGCAATTTCTGGTTAGTTACGTAGTTGCGATCATAAGTCACCACAACACCTGGCGCAATCGCCAAAGTGTTTGAACCGTCATTCCACTGCTCACGAGCAGCAGCAATCGGATCACCGCCGCCACACTCAATCAACGTAACACTTGGCAAGCCCAGCGCAACTCTCAAGACGTGTTCCAGGTCTGTTTCGTGTGTAATTCGTGGGAATGGCTGACCTTCAACCTTCTCCAAAATAAAACAATTCATCCTGCCGCCGTGGTCGCGAATTTCTGGGTGAATCGTAAACTTATCACGATCAATCATCGTAAACACGGTGTCTAGGTGCATAAAGGCGTGAGATTTTGGAATTTCCATAGCGATGACTTTCTCGAATTTCGAGCCAGCAAACAATTTGGTTGCCATCTTTTCAATTGCCTCAGCAGTTGTTCGCTCTGAAACACCAATTGCCATAACCTTATCGCTTAATATTAATTCGTCACCACCTTCCATTGAGAATTTCTCTGTTCGGTTGTACCAAACTGGCGCACGATTAGCAAAGCGTGGATGGTGGTCGATGATGTAGCGCATAAATAGCGATTCACGACGACGAGCCGTCCAGTGCATCTTGTTGATTGTCAAACCGTTACCAATTGCGGCAGCTGGGTCGCGTGTAAAGTATAGGTTTGGCATTGGATCGAGATAGAACGGATAATGATTTTTCTCGATCATATTATGAAGTTGCTGATGCTGATCTGGAGGCAAAGTAATTTCATCCTTGCGAACACCAGCCATAATCTTGCGGATCATAGCGTGAGTTGGCAAATCCAACAAGAATTGACGCAATGTTTGAGTAACGCGGCGTGAATCCTGCTTAGAAGCAGCCAACATTTCATCGACAAATTGTTCGCGCAATTGATCTGTGTTAATTGCCTCGGCGACCAATTGATCCAGATACAAAACTTCGATTCCACGACTTCTCAATGCTTCTGCAAAAGCATCGTGTTCAGCCTGCGCCACTTTCAGATATGGAATATCGTCAAATAAAAGATCGGTCAGATAGTCTGGCGTCAAATTCTCCAGCTCTTCACCTGGCCGATGCAATAGAACGGTCTTAAGTTTTCCTATTTCAGACGTGATGTGAATTGGTTCGTCCATCACAACCCTCCCCTGTTTATATTAGTGATGTTTTAATTGTAACACGTTTATGTTTTTGGGCAAGAGGAGATAATTGCCAGACTGGCCTCAGTCCTGACTATGAATTGTCGATTAACTTTTAGCCATTCATCAGTGGCTTTTGCGGCGCCCGGTAGAGCTTCATTTGCGTAATCATCGACAATAATTATCGCGTCTTCGTTAAACTTACTTTCACAAACCCGAAAAGAATCGACAATTGATTCGTAAAAATCGCCATCAAAAAACGCAAACATGATATTTTCCGGCACATCATCAGAAGTAAAATCAGAAAACCAGCCTTTGTGAATAATCGGCGACTTCAATCCTGCTTTCTTAAAATTCTGGACAAACGTCTTACGCGGCGCTAATAACTCGCCAGCCTTAAATTGATCACCCGCGGCGCTATTATCCTTCTGAGTTTTTTCTGGCAATCCCGCAAACGAGTCGTAAACGTGAAACTCGCCCGTAAAATCATAAGCATCCAGCAGTCGGCGAATAAACAAACTAGTAGTGCCAACATAACAACCAAACTCCACGATGTTTCCAGTGGTGCCACGGCGTAAAGTTTTTTCCAACTCTCTTAAAAGCGCACCAAGTTCTTTTATGTCGACTTGGTCGGAAATGATCGGGTATTTAGTGAGGAGTTGGTCTGCGATATTCATGGTTTTAATTAATTCTAGGAGTATTATGACCTTATTGTTTTAGCTTTCATTTTTCTCTGATATTTTTTACTAGCATTTCTCAAATGGGAATTATAATATTCGGCACTGTCCTCTTCATCGTCCAAATCCCCACTAAAACTTGCTGCTCGCCCACGACGTCTAGGTCCGAACAAGTACGCAAAATCCCCCTTAAATCGCTGAAAAGTAGCAAAGTCATCCCCTGGAGATCTATTATGTCCACTATAACCCCGCTCCCAGGGCTTACGACCATACTCATCGAATGCGTCATAAGTACCATTTTTGAGACCAAAGATAACTTCTGACCTATATTCAACACTTCGAGGGTCTGGCATAAATAAAAGTCCATTACCATACTTATTCCAGTCCGATTTCGACACAAACTTTTCAGGATACAACCACTCCTCCTTGCCAGCAGCGATATATTGAAATGCACGGCTTTTAATTATAAAGTTTATTTCGCGGACCTCCTGTTCGCTAAGACTTCGATGCGTTTGAATATCATAATAAAAAATTGCATTCCGAAAAAATGTTGGGTTAGGTCGCCGAATAACACCAGATTGATACGGATTACGCACCCAAGATAAATTAGTTAATATTAAGATCTTATCAAGAGATAGTGGAAACAAAGTGTGACTAGCGTTAAGCGTTATGTCTGGATCATTAAAACCACGACACTGCCTATTTCTCGGGCCAAGAAAACGATTATACACCGTGACAGGATGATCGGAGACTATGAATTTAGTATCTGATTGATCTGCATTAGCAATTTGCCAAACGCATTCCGTCCAGATTGAACCATAAAGTTGCCGAAGCTGAATCATACGCCTCAATACGATGTTCTTATCATCTGACCCTACCTGCCCTGCTAACCAGCCGAGACCTTTTGGAGTTCTTAATTTTTGCGTACTCATATACAACATCAAATTCCTAAACATGTTCCCATCCCAGTTAGAATTTTGGTGACTATATTTAGCAAAGAAATCGACAGCTCTTCTGCCATAGTCATCAATTTTTCCAAAAAATATTTGTTCAATATCAGTATTTTTAACTCCATTGAACCATCTCGCGTACAAATCATCCTCCTTAAAACAGAGACGAGTCCCTTGTTTTTTGACAGCTCGTGATGGACGAGACACTCCCCGTGAATCGATGAACGGTGTGGGCTTTAAATTACGGTAAAATAACTCTTTATCAATCTGTCCGTGAGGGATAAATCGCTTTTGATACCACTGTGGTACATAGTGATTATTAATATATTCTCTTGACATATACAATCCTCTTATCTCTACCTATTATTGTACCTTTATAGATTTGATAGTTAAACTCATTAATATTCAATAACTACTCAGAAAACTGACTATTGTAAAGCTCAGCGTAAAATCCATTTTGCTTCAGCAGAGTTTCGTGATTGCCCTGCTCAATAATATTTCCGTCCTTAACAACCAAAATCAAATCAGCGTCACGAATGGTACTCAGACGATGCGCGATAACAAAACTAGTTTTCCCCTGCATCAACTTATCCATGGCTTTTTGGATAAGGACTTCGGTGCGCGTATCAACCGAGCTTGTCGCTTCGTCCAAAATCAACATCGGCGCCTTCTCTAACATTGCCCTGGCGATTGTCAGCAACTGCTTTTCTCCCTGGGAAATGTTAGCAGCCTCCTCACCAAGAACCATATCATAGCCAGCTGGTAACGACCTCACAAAATGATCAACATGCGCTTCTTTGGCGATTTTTATCATCTCTTCCTCGGTAGCTTTTGGATTGCCATACATCAAATTCTGACGAATCGTGCCATTAAACAGCCACGTATCTTGTAGTACCATGCCAAACATTTGACGCACATCGCTACGTTTCATTCTACGAATGTCTACGCCGTCAATTTTAATCGAACCACTATTAATCTCATAAAATCGCATTAGCAAGTTAACCAGCGTCGTTTTACCAGCACCAGTCGGACCGACAATCGCCACACGCTGACCTGGCTTAATGTGCGCCGACAAACCTTTGATGATAGTCTGGTCTGGCTTATACCCAAAGACAATATTATCGAATTCAACTTCGCCTTTTATGTCAGACAATTTTACCAAGTTATTCGATTCAACCGCTTCTTCTGGCTCGTCCAAAAACTCAAACACTCGCTCGGCGGCAGCAGCTGTCGATTGCAAAATATTAGCGATATTAGCAACCTGAACCAGCGGCTGATTGAACTGATCGACGTATTGAATAAACGCCTGAATATCGCCGATTTTTAGCCGACCATTAATTGCCAGCCAACCGCCCAAAATTGTCATAGCAACGTAGCCAATATTGCTGATAAAATTTATAATCGGGTGAATCAATCCAGAAAAGAATTGAGCCTTCCAAGCGCTCTCTTGAAGCCGATTATTGATCTTAGAAAACTTAGCAATCGATTTTTTCTGACCATTAAAGACGCGCATCACTTGATGACCGCCATACATTTCTTCAATGTGTCCATTAAGTTCACCAAGTTGCGTTTGCTGGCGTAAGAATTGTTTTTGTGAGCTCTTTGCAATCAGCGTAATCACGCCACCCGCCAGCGGAAGCACCAACAACGCAACTAGCGACATCTGCCAGCTAATCGAAAACATCATCACCAAAATTCCCAGTACCGTAACCGTTGAAGTTATAATTTGCGACAAACTCTGATTTAGTGTTTGGCTAATCGTATCGACGTCATTAGTTATGCGACTAAGAACTTCGCCGTAAGTTTGCTTATCAAAATAACTCAGCGGCAAGCGATTTATTTTTTCGGACAATTGTTGTCGCATCCTGAAAGTTACGGTTTGCGTCACCTGGGTCATTATCCACGTTTGAATATAACGAAAAATTGCACTCAACACATACATTCCGACTAGCAAAATAATTATTCGCCAAATAGCGTCAAAATGAAATTCTGGACGCCGACTAAGATCTAGCTTTTTAATCGACTCAAGCTGACTGGACGGAATTTGTTTTTCAATCTCCGACTTATTCGGCAATCGGTTCAAAACGTCCGCGCCAGTAGTTCCCGCTGACAAAGAAACACCTTTTGGCAATTTGCTAGTGATCGCCTCGTAGGCTTTCATATTGGCATAATCATCAACAATTTGATTCGTCGCGCCGCCTAAAATCTTCGGGCTGGCAATCGCAAAAATCGTGCTCCCAATTGCAAAAACCAACACCATCAACATTTGCCATCGAAAATCCGACAAATATTTAATCAGCTTCTTGACCGTTCCCTTGAAATCTTTAGCCTTTTCGCCAGCGCCCATTCCGCCCATAGGACCGCCCATTCGTACTTGCTGACGTTTTTTCGTGGTTTGCCTGGACATTACAACACTCCTTTCGCAGCAATAGACATTTTCCGCAAATCGTCTTCCGAGAGTTGCGAAGCGGCAATTTCTTGATAAACTTCGCAATCTTTCATCAATTCCTGATGTGTTCCCTGACCAACAATTTTTCCCTCATTAAGCACAATAATTTTATCGGCATTCATAATCGTATTAATTCGCTGACCAACAATTAACACAGTTTTATTCTTAGTTTCCTTTGCAAGCACAGCCCGCAACTTCGCGTCCGTCTTAAAATCAAGCGCCGAAAACGAATCGTCAAAAATATAAACGTTCGGCTCAACCGCAATAGCCCTCGCAATCGACAAACGCTGACGCTGACCGCCAGAAACATTGCTACCGCCCTGAGCGATTTCACTTTTATAACCATTTTTTAACTCGCTAATAAATTCTTCCGCTTGGGCAATTTTAGCCGCTTTTTCAACCAACTCATCATCGGCCTCAGCGTTGCCGTATTTGATATTACTAGCAACCGTTCCACTAAACAGCACACCTTTTTGCGGCACGTAACCAATTTGACCAGACAAATCTTCCAATTTCAGATTTCTAATATCAACGCCATCAAGCAAAATCTGCCCCGCCGAAACATCATAGAAACGAGGAATCAAATTAATCAACGTTGACTTTCCCGAACCAGTACTGCCAATAAACGCCGTTGTCTGACCAGGTTCAGCTACAAAATTAATATCCGAAAGCACTGGCAAATCCGCATCAGGATAAGTAAATGTAACGTCCTTAAATTCAATTTTTCCCTTGGCGTCTTTTGGCAATTTTTTCGGCGACTTCGGGTCAGTAATTGACGGCAAAGTATCCAACACTTCCCCGACTCGACGAACCGACACGGCAGCTCTTGGCACCATAATAAACACCATAGACAATAGTAAGAACGAGATAATTACTTGCATTGCATATTCCAAAAACGCCATCATATTACCAATTTGCAAATTGCCACTACTTATCAAATGCGCGCCAAACCACACAATTGCCACACTCGAAAAGTTCATCACTAAAGTCATAACCGGATCAAGCAACATCATCAAACGGTTCACAAATAAATTCATCTTGTTCAATTCCGTGTTAGCTTCTTGGAATTTTTTCTGCTCAATCTTCTCGTTATGGAACGCACGAATAACTTTTAGTCCAACCAAATTTTCCCGCGCCACCAAATTAAGTTTATCCACCAGAGTCTGCAATTTCTTAAACCTAGGTACGGCAATCGTAAATAACGTAGCGATAACCACAAACAAAACGAACACCGCCAAAGCGATAATCCAGCTTAAATCGGGCGCATTATTCATGGCTTTTTGCAGACCGCCAATTGCCATAATCGGCGCCATTAACGCCAGCCTCAGCAGCATTATTGACGTTGTTTGAATCTGCTGAATATCATTCGTTGAGCGCGTAATCAGCGACGCCGTAGAAAACTTGTTAAAATCCGCCAAAGAAAAACTTTCTATTCGTTCAAACAATTTCAATCGCAATTTTTGCGCCATTCCCGTAGCAATTCGCGCCGCCAAAAAACCCACGACAATTGAACAAAACCCACCAGCCGCCGTCACCAAAATCATCATCAAGCCATTATTCCAAATCGCCGACATATCTTGTTTAATAATGCCGTTATTGACAATTTCCGACATTTTATCCGGCAGCCACAAATTCGCCATCACAACGCCATACGTGAATCCAATCAAGATGATAAACAGCAACCAATAGCCTCTAAAAATTCGTAAAATATGTTTCATTTATAGTCCTTTACGCCCTAAGTCCACCTTATATTATATCATTTTAGGACTAGTTGATTTCATTTTAATAATTACAATTGGACAAAAATATCTGTTAGTTTTATACTGTTTTTAGCGTCGGGGTGTGGCGCAGCTCGGTAGCGCGCACCGTTCGGGACGGTGAGGTCGCTGGTTCAAATCCAGTCACCCCGACCATGAAATTATTGGGCGTACGTTCAGCTTAATTGAACCTCTGGCTATTAGCAATCAAAGGAGGTTTTATGCGACGAAGAGTAAACGTACGCGGAATTATTATCAACAATAAGGGCGAAATTTTCTGCCAAAAACTAACAGCAAATTCTGACAAGGGTCGTGATTTTTGGTGTACGCCGGGCGGCGGTTTGGAAATGGGCGAAGGCTTACTGGACGGCTTGCGTCGAGAAATGATTGAAGAAACTGGCGTCAAACCAGAAATTGGTAAGCTGTTATTTATCCAGCAATTCGCCGAATCAGGCGAACAATCAGCACACGGCCCGAACGAACAATTGGAATTTTTCTTCCTCATCACCAACTGGCAAGACTATCAAAACATCAACCTGGAGCAAACATCGCACGGTGTCGAGGAAGTGGCGGAATGCGGCTTTGTTGATCCAAAAACCACGCGGATTCTGCCAAGCTATTTGACAGAGGTTAACCTGGACCAGCTGGTTAACAAGTTGACAGAAGTTCCAGTTCTAAGCGAATTATAGCGAGGTCACTCGGGCTATTTGGCGAAGAATTTTTTGGCACGTTCAGTTTTCGGGTGATCCATTACCTGAGCTGGCGTGCCATTTTCAATTATTTCTCCCTTGTCCAGAAAAATCATCCGCGTGCCGACCTCGCGGGCAAATTTCATTTCGTGCGTAACAATTACCATCGTCATTCCCTTTTTGGCAACTTTTCTAATCACATCCAAAACTTCGCCAATCATCTCTGGATCTAGCGCTGAAGTCGGCTCGTCAAAAAGCATAATTTTTGGCTCCATCGCTAGCGCCCGTGCAATTGCCACTCGCTGTTTTTGACCGCCAGACAAACTATTCGGCGAAGCGTCCGCTTTGTCTAATAATCCGACATCGTCCAATAAACTTCGCGCCAATTTTGTCGCTTTTTGATCTGAAAATTTACGCAGCTTTTTCGGAGCTAATTTAATATTTTCAATCACGCTCAAATTCGGGAACAGATTAAATTGCTGAAAAACCATGCCAATATTTTGACGCAACGCGTTCAAGTTCACATGAGGATCAGTAATTTTTACTCCATCGACAATAATCTCGCCCGAAGTCGGCTCCTCCAGTAAGTTCAGACAGCGCAAGAATGTCGACTTGCCTGAACCAGACGAGCCAACCACCACGACAATCTCGCCCTCTTCAATTTCCACGTCAATATCGCGAAGAACTCGATTTGTGCCAAACGTTTTTTTCAAGTTTTTAACGCTGATCATCGTCATGTTTCAATTTCCTTTCTACTCGCGCCATTACTCGCGTAAAAATCGCCGTCAAAATTAAGTACATCGCTGCAGCGGCAAATAGCGATTGAAAAGCTGTCGCCGTTTGAAAACGAATATTGTCCGCGCCTCGCATAATATCATTCAGACCAATCCAACCAACAACCGAAGTTTCCTTTAATAGCGCGATAAATTCACTAATCAACGCCGGTAATGAATTTCTCATCGCTTGCGGCAAAATAACCAGCCGCATTGCCTGCCAATTACTCAGACCCAAAGACCTAGCCGCTTCCATTTGTCCCTTATCGATACTCTGAATTCCGCCACGAATAATCTCAGCGATGTACGCGCCGCTATTTATCCCGAACGCCACCGCCGCCACAAAAATCTTCGGCATAAATTGATACGACCCAAAAACGACGTAATACATAATCAATAGCTGGACCAAAAGTGGCGTGCCACGAATAATATCGACATAAATTTTTCCCAGACTAGCCAGCGGATTAAAGTTCGCGAGTCTGCTCGTTTTCATCCTGCCAAATGGTCGTAAATTCGACGTGCGCATCAGGGCGACAAGCACACCAATCGCCGAACCTAAAATAAGCGACAACACAGTCAAAACCAGCGTCACCTCTAATCCATGCCATAAAAATAGCCATCGACCGCCGCCAAAAATCACTTCCCAAAAATTCACGATTTAGCCTCCTCGCCAAAATATTTGCGGATTAATTTTTCATAGCGGCCATCTTTTTTCATCTTGGCAATTTCTTTATTAACCTTTTCTAGGAGGTCTTTATTATCTTTTTTAATAGCAATCGCATAACTTTCATCGCTGAGCGCGCCCGGTAAGATTTCTAAGTCAGAAAATCCAGCCGAATACTGCTTTGCGGGAGCGTCGTCCAGAATGACCGCTTCAATTTTTCCCGAACTTAACTCCTGCAAAACACTCGGCGCGGTTTGGAATTGTGTGACTGATGCGCCAGCAATTTTAGACGCCAAAGTATCACCAGTCGTGCCTAGCTGTACGCCAATTTTTCGCCCTGGCAATTGATATTTATTGCGAATCGGACTGCCCTTTTTAACAATTATTCTCTGTGACGCCGAATAATACGAATCTGAAAACAGCGCATTTTTTTCTCGCTCAGGCGTCACTGTCATTCCAGCTGCCACCATATCAATTTGCCCACTATCTAGCGCCGGAAGTAGCCCATCAAACGACATATCTTCGACCTTCAAATCTTTACCCAAGCTTTTAGCAATTTCCCTCGCCAGATCAACGTCAAAGCCAACCACTTGATTGTTATCAATATATTCAAACGGCTTAAATCCAGCATTCGTACCCATCACCAAAACATCAGTTTTTGAGCCAATTACGCCATCTCGATATAAAATATCGCCCAACATCAAACAAATCATCCCCGCAAATAAAACCAGCCCAATCCACCAACTAATTCCGAATGTGCGCGTCTTATTCTTGCTCATGCTTTTATTATACCCCTTCATCATCAAAAAAACGTAAGTGATATAATAGAATAGTGAGAAAAATTAAATTTACCAAACGTTTCTGGATTAAATCAATATCAATCATTTTGCTTTTTTTGGCGGCATTTTGCTTAATTGCGGCGCGCTATAAATCAATTGTCTTTAAAAATTCGCAAATCGACGAGATAATTTTTTATTTTGTTAACGGATTAGCTGGTGGCAAATCTGACAATTTATGGTCGGCCGTCCTGCAAAATCTTCCGCTGGTTTTCCTATTATTCGGAGCTTTATTAATCCCAATGTTCGACAAATCGATCTCTTTTATCAATCGCATAATCGCCTTTTGCTTGAAAAAAATCAAATCATCACGAAAACTCACCTTGCCGTTTTTGAGATTACGAAATCAAGTAATTTACTCGCTAAGTATGTTTTTAATTGCGATCGTTCTTCTAATTCAAAGTTTTGGCATCCCTAACTATATTTACGCCCTGACCCAATCGACCAAATTATACGAAGAAAATTACGTCAACCCAAAAACCGCCAAATTGACTTTCCCAGAGAGAAAGCGCAACTTAATATACATCTATTTAGAGTCAATGGAAAACACTTTAGCGTCAAAGGCTAATGGCGGCAGCTCCGAAACCTCCATCATTCCAGAGCTGGAAGAATTGGCGTTAAAAAATACCTCATTCTCAAACAAAGCATCCGGTGTCGGCGGTGCCTTGCCTGCAACAAACACTGGCTGGACCGTGGCAGGAATGGCTGCACAATCCGCTGGTGTTCCGCTGAAAGAAAACTTGGTTGGCGGACGCGATCATAACGCCCTGGGCGAGTTTAAGAAGTTCCTGCCAGGCGCTTATAGTCTTGGTGAGATTTTAGAAAAACAAGGTTATAATCAAACGTTTGTTATGGGCTCTGAAGCAAGCTTTGGCGGACGCGATAAATTATTAACTCAGCACGGCAATTTCAATATCGAAGATTACAATTACGCCAAAAAACACGGAAAAATATCCGAAGATTACAAAGTTTGGTGGGGTTATGAAGATAAAAAATTATTCCAATTTGCCCGCGAAGAAGCCTCGCGCTTGGCGGCGTCAGACAAGCCATTTAACTTGCAATTATTGACCGCCGACACGCATTTTACCGATGGCTATTTGGATGAAACCTGCGCTAAAACCTTCAGCAATCAATACGATAATGTTCACGCTTGCTCCTCAAAACAGGTCGCCGCATTCGTCAATTGGGTTAAATCTCAGCCATTTTATGAAAACACCACAATTATCATTTCTGGCGACCATTTAGGAATGCAAACTTCATACTACGACGAAAAAATCGGCGGAACTAACTATCAACGAACCATTTACAACACGTTTATAAATCCAGCCATTTCGACTAGTCACTCAAAGAACCGTCAATTCACGACATTCGATATGTATCCGTCAACTTTGGCGGCGCTGGGAGTTAAAATTGACGGCGACCGATTAGGTCTGGGCACAAATTTATTCTCTGGGAAGAAAACCTTAGTCGAGCAATACGGCGGAATTGAAAACTTAAATTCAGAGCTTTCCAAACGTTCCGCTTATTACGAAAATAAGATTTTCACCAAATCCGGCAATTAACCGTTGTAGCCATTTGGATTATTGCTTTGCCAATTCCAAGCGTCGCGGCAAGCATCTTCAATAGTCAATTCTGCTCGCCAACCTAATTCTTTTTCTGCCAACCCCGGGTCCGCATAGCACGCCGCGATGTCACCCGCTCGACGTGGCGTAACTTGATATGGAACATCACGACCAGACGCTTTCTCAAACGCCTTCACTAATTCCAAAACCGAAGTGCCACGACCGGTGCCGATATTATAGACTTTATATTCGTTCGGTCGACCTAAATTCTCCAGAGCTGCCACGTGAGCCTTCGCCAAATCAACCACGTGAATATAATCACGCACGCCAGTTCCATCTGGAGTGTCATAATCATCACCAAAAACACTCAAATACTCTCTCTTACCAACAGCAACTTGTGACACAAACGGCAGAAGATTGTTCGGGATTCCTGAGGGATTTTCCCCGATGCGACCGCTCGGATGCGCGCCAACTGGATTAAAATAGCGAAGAGACGTAAATTGCCAATCTTGATTCGTCGCAGAAATGTCGCGAAGCATTTGCTCAATCATCAACTTTGTTTGGCCATATGGATTTGTGGCAGATAACGGCATATCTTCGGTAATTGGTAATTTAGCAGGATCGCCATAAACTGTTGCCGAACTAGAAAACACCAATTTCTTCACGTCAAATTCTTGCATCACATCAAGCAAAACCAACGTGCTTTCGAGGTTGTTTTTATAGTAAAGAAGCGCCTTTTCAACCGATTCACCAACCGCCTTCAACCCAGCAAAGTGAATCACGGCGTCAATTTTCTCAGACTTAAACAATTCTGATAGTCGCTGATGATCACATAAATCGAATTCGTGAAACGGTATTGATTGACCGGTGATTTCTTCAACTCGCCTCAGACTTTCGACGGATGAATTTGATAAATTATCAACAACCACTACGTTATGATTTGATGACAATAGTTCGATGATTGTGTGACTGCCGATATATCCAGCGCCACCAGTGACAAGAATATTCATACATTTAGCATATCACAAAATGACTATTTATTTTATTAGCACTCTTGCACTGAGAGTGCTAATTTGCTATGATAACTATATCAAATTTCACCATTCTGTCTTTTACTGGGGCGCAACAAATTAGGACTAAAAACCAAAAGGAGGATTTTATGCCACCAAACATGAATCAAGAAGAAACAACTAAACCACTCGAAAAATTCGGCATAGATATTACAGCATTAGCGCGAGAAGGTAAACTCGATCCAGTAATCGGTCGAGATGAAGAAATTCGACGCACTATGCAGATTTTAAGTCGCCGCACTAAAAACAACCCCGTCCTCATCGGTGAGCCGGGAGTTGGTAAAACCGCAATTGTTGAGGCGTTGGCGCAACGAATTGTCAAAGGCAACGTTCCCGCTTCACTGAAGGACAAGCGGCTAATTTCCCTAGAAATTTCCAGTCTTCTGGCGGGCGCTAGTTTCCGCGGACAATTTGAGGATCGATTGAAAGCCGTTTTAAAAGAAGTAGAAGAAGCGGCTGGTGAGATTATTCTTTTTGTCGATGAAATTCACACCATGGTTGGCGCTGGAAAAGGCGAAGGTAGCATGGATGCGGGCAATATGTTAAAGCCAGCGCTGGCTCGCGGAAAATTGCACATGATTGGCGCGACGACGCTCGCTGAATATCGTCAATATGTCGAAAAAGATGCCGCCCTAGAACGAAGATTCCAGCCAGTTTACGTTGGCGAACCAAGCTTTGACGACACCGTCGCCATCTTGCGCGGATTGAAGGAAAAATACGAAATTCATCACGGAGTAAAAATCGCTGATGACGCAATTGTGGCAGCCGCCAGATTATCTACCAGGTATTTGCCTGACCGATTCTTGCCAGACAAAGCAGTCGACCTGCTTGACGAAGCGACCAGCTCGCTCAAAATGCAGTTAGAAAGCGTGCCAATTGCGCTGGATCGTTTGAACAATAGACGCTTGCAATTGGAAATTGAAGAAGCGGCGTTGAAAAAGGACAAATCCGACCACGCCAATATTCGCAAAGATGAAATCAAGGAGCAAATTGCCGAAATTCGTACAAAAGCCGAAGTGATTGATAAAAAATGGCAGCACGAAAAAGACATTTTGCAAACCGTTAACACGACTACCGAAAAAATGGACAATCTGCGCTCACAATTAGAAATTGCTGAACGCGATGCAGATTTAGCCACCGCCAGCCGCATTAAGTATGGCGATTTACCGGAGCTGGAGAAAAAATTAGCAAGCGCCCGCGAGGAATTGGCGGCAATTCCAACTCACGACCGATTGCTCCGCGAAGAAGTTACGCCCGATGATATCGCTGGCGTGGTGGCGCGCTGGACCGGAATTCCGGTGGAGCGATTGATGGAAAGCGAATCCAGCAAATTGACCAAATTGGAAGAATCGATCAGCCGCCAAGTCATCGGACAAGATCGCGCCGTGGCAGCTGTAGCAAGCGCCATTCGTAGGTCACGCGCTGGACTCGGCGACGTTAATCGACCGATTGGTTCATTCCTATTCCTCGGCCCTACTGGCGTGGGAAAAACAGAAGTCGCGCGCAGTTTATGTCGTGAATTATTCGACGACGAGCACGCCATGATTCGAATTGATATGAGCGAATATATGGAACGCCACGCCGTAGCCAGATTGATCGGTTCACCTCCAGGATATGTCGGTTACGATCAAGGCGGTCAATTGACGGAAGCCGTTAGACGACGTCCGTATAGCGTGGTTTTGTTTGACGAAATCGAAAAAGCACATCCCGACGTGTTTAACGTGCTGTTACAAGTTTTGGACGACGGTCGATTGACGGACGGACAAGGACGAACGATTGACTTTAGCAACACCATTATCATCATGACCAGCAACGTCGGATCGCAAATGATTATGGACTACACAGGCGACGATATTAGCTCTCTCGACAATCAAATTTTAGAGACACTTCGTGGTCATTTCCGCCCAGAATTCTTAAACCGAATTGACGACATTGTGATTTTTGATCGCATTCATCCTGAATCGATGCACGCAATTGTTGATGTGCAATTAGAAAAAGTTATTCGCCAAGTTAAGGATAGTCGCGACATAACGTTGGATTTTGATAGTAGCGTCCGCGATATGTTGGCGCGAGACGGTTACGACCCAAGTTTCGGCGCTCGACCACTTAAGCGCTTGATCCAAAAACGCGTGCTTGATCCTTTGGCGCTCGAACTGATCGACGGACGAATTCACGACGGAGATACAGTAAAAGTTGCTGTCGTGGATGATCGAATTGCCTTTACGAATATCGTATAATAGGCGTATGAGTCGAATTCGCAGCGAGCAGGAATCCGTCAAATCAGCGCTTTTAGGAGTCGGCAGAATGCTTGGTTTACCGAAATATTTCCTAATAACAATTGTCGCGACCGTCGCCTTCGCCGTGATAATTTATTTCGCAATCAACGCCAATTTTTACGGACCGCTGATGATGTCGCGCTTACCAATCCTCGATAAAATCGCGCTGCTCGGTTCGATGATTATAGACATCTTCAAACAAAGTTTCACTTCACTAAATGGCGCACTGCTTATGATAGTGTCAATCCTTCAAGGTGTATCAATCGCCGCTGTAATTTTTACAGCAAAGAATAATCGCGACAATGAAAAAACTGTATCTCGACAAGTCGGATTAAGCGGAATCGCATCAATTGCCGCAACAATTGGACTCGGCTGCGTTCCCTGCGGAACGTCACTAATATTACCAATTGTAACCCTATTTTTCTCGGGAGCTGCTGCCGCTACCGCCGCAAATATCGCCAGCATAATAGTCCTTTTACTAGCTTTACTGCTCAGTTTATTCTCGCTATATAAATCAGGTCAAATTATTTTTATGTACACAGAATTATCTAAACAGGAGAAAATATGAATCGACAAAAATCATCAGGCATAGCACTTATTTGGGTTCTTTCGGGAATTGTAATCGTGGGAATTGTAGCTTTGTTTATTTATGGAATTGTCAATCGCCCACCAAATCGTCACATTGGTGACAATAAACCGTGGAATGAGAAAATGTCGCAAGGATCTGCTGACGCGAAAAACGTGTTCATTGATTATACTGACTATTTTTGTTCATTTTGCGCCGAGGTCGAAGCTGCAACCAGCACAGAATTCTTCAAAAATGACTATATTAAATCCGGAAAAGTTCGTTATGAGCATCGCGTAGTAACACTATTAAAAGAGATGACCAACAATACCGAAACTGGCGCTCACGCTGCGTTTTGTGCTGCTGATCAAGATAAATATTGGCAGTACACCCACGATATCGTCCCGCGCATTAAAAGCGATTATTTCGATAAAGGAATCGGCGTAAAAAACGTTGCTGTGCCGAAAAAAATCCCTGCTCTTCCGCTGGAATATTTCCTAACTTCCGCCAAAAATGTCGGCATGAATGAATCGCAATTTTCCGACTGTATGACTAAAAAACCGCACCAAAAAGAAATTGATAGCAACACACAAAAAGCCTTGTCGCTTGGCGTGAACGGCTTGCCATATATGGTTATTAACGACTACCAAACCAGCGGTTTCGCCGGTGGAGAAAACGGATTAAGAAGCATTCTTAAGGCTGGCGGCGTCGAATAATTATTTGATTTGTCGCGCAGAATTAAGCAACTCCCATTGTTAAAAATATCAAACATCCACTTACGATAAGCGTAACGTTTTTCTATTTGTTTCAAGCTATTCCCACCTAAATAGCTTAATGGCTAAGAAATAGACAGCGAAAGTCCAAGCCGTGATAATTCCAAATTGTGGCAAGACTTCCATAAAACTTGCGTGCTCGGTCATAATGAGCCTAAAACCATCCGTGATTGGAGTTATAGGAACAAATTGAGCAACGCTTCGCAACCATTCTGGAAATAGATAAAGCGGGATAAATGTGCCAGACAGAAACATCATTGGAAAAGAAATCAAATTGCTTAATGCGGAAGACTGATCTTCGTTTTTCGACCAGCCAGCAATCAATAACCCTATTCCCACCATCATGAACGCCGATAATACAGATATGGCCACAAACAATACCCAGTCGCCTCGCATATTAAAGTGGAATATCAACGTTCCAGCAACAACCATCATGATCAAGCTAAGCAAGGAAATAATCGTATAGTGAATTGCCGTAGAGATAATCAACTGACCAGAAGTAAACGGCGCTGCACGTAAGCGTCGGTACGAGCCACGCTTCTTTTCAGTCGGCATTTGATTAGCTAGGCCAAAAATACCCATACTTATCAAGCTGAAAGTTAATAACCCCGTAAATATGTAATCAAACGATTTTAATTGCTCATCACCAATCGCTTTACCAACAGCTTTAAGCGGAGCTTCAGGTTGACCCATCTGACTATTGATACTATTGGTAATTTGATTCATCACTGCCACCAACGCGCCGCCTGTTTGTTCAGAACCCTTGGAGTAAATAACATTCATTGTGCCTGTTGGAATAGGATGATTGCCATTATTTTTTATCGCACCAAAATCACTTGGAAGCTCAATAATACCATTAAGCTCCGACCGCTTCATTTTTTCGCGCGCGTCATTCATATCTTTAACGTCCTTAATTTTGAGAATCGAATCCTTCGAATTTTCTTTGGCGTTTTTAACGAAACTTTTAGCAAATTCCGTCTGTGAATTGTTGACAATTGCAATATCAAAACTGGTCGAATCATTACTAAAAACCGACCCGAACACTAATAGAAAAATCAGCGGAAAAAGGAAAGTGAAAAATAGCGCCATTTTATCTCGAACGAAACGCTTTTGCTGAGCACGAACTTGCCCGAATATTCCAATCCAATATTTTTTCATGTTAATCCCGAATTGCCTTTCCTGTTAAATCAATAAACACGTCTTCCAAGTTAGCCTGCTCAACAACTTGCTCTTTCTTAAAACCGCGCGCTAATAATTGCTGGATGAGATTATGTGGCGTATCAATCGTGATAATCTTACCGCTATCCATAATTGCCAGACGATCACACAATAGTTCCGCCTCGTCCATATAATGCGTCGTCAAAAGAATCGTAATTCCCTCGTCGCGAATTTCCTTAATCAAATCCCACAAATTTCGACGCGCCTGCGGATCAAGCCCCGTAGTCGGCTCGTCCAAAAATAGTACTTTTGGATTATTTACCAACGTCGAGGCAATCGCAAAACGCTGTTTTTGACCACCAGAAAGTTGCTCAACATAACTCTTAGCCTTTTCCATCAATTGAACCTTAGCGAGCAGCGCCTCTGTATCAACCGTCCGACCATATAAACTACCAAACATTTTCAATTGTTCACGCAAAGTTAGCTTGTCATAAAAAGCCGTCGACTGAAGCTGAATGCCGATTATATTCTTAATGTCCTTAGGTTTCTTAGCGATATCTATGCCGTCAATTGTAGCCGTACCGCCGTCAATTGGTCTGAGCGCTTCCAGCATTTCCAACGTTGTTGTTTTGCCCGCACCGTTAGGACCAAGAATCCCAAATATCTCGCCCTTTTTAACTTCAAACGACACGCCGTTGACTACGTTATTTCCATCATAAGTCTTAACGAGTTTATCAACTTTTATAATTGGCTCAAGTTCCACTCCGTAAATTCCTCTCTGTTGTAATTTTGATCAAGCTAGTCTCTACTTATTATCAATAATAACAAAACCAAAGTACTAGTGCTATACTTATAGTATGCGCATTCAGAGAAAAAAAGCAAAACCAAAATCGAAAAAACTATTTATTATCATACCGTTTTTGATATTGCTATTTTCAGCAGGGCTATTTGGGATATATTTCCTCAATCAATCACACTCGCGACAAACGACTGCACCATCTGACGAAAAGTATTATTTTGCCGATTCGAAATATTCTGGCGTTCGCTCAAAATTTGTCACCAGAGATAACAAACGGGAAAAAGTTTCAATTGAATATCCGATCACGGAAAATGAAAAAATTAATCGCTTAATTAGCGAGTCGATTGATAAAATTGATCGCGATTTTCAAAATACGGTTTTACTGGCGACAGTTTTTGATAAGCCAATGACTGAAACAATTGGCTATCAAGTCACACACAACACTTCAGAAGCGCTGTCAATTGTCATCAATATTAAGCAAGATATGAATGGCGCACATCCAGCATCAATGACGCAATTTTGGACTTTCGACAAAAAATCTGGCGAGGTTGTCGGCTTAGCTGATTTTACAGAACAGTCTGATGAAGCCGCCGAAGCAATCATATCCGCTGCCAAAGATAATATTTCTCAGATCATCAAGCAACGCCAGCAGTCAGAAATTGACCTGAATGAAATCATAAATAAAGAAGCTTTGTCTAATTTTATCATCACTAATAACGGCAATTCATTAGCTTGGCCACTCGGTCAGGCGTCGCTACTGCCATCATCATACGGAGAATTGACAATTACTGTACCAATTTCCTCCGTTTCTAAATATCTACAAAACCCAACGGCGAGAAAATTCGCCAACATCCCCAAACCTGCAGAAAAACCAAAACCAACGCCCGCAGCTCCAACGCCTATCGTCGCAAATAAAACAATTGCTCTAACTTTTGACGACGGACCTGGGCCATACACTGAAAAGCTATTGGATATATTGGATAAGTACGACGCCAAGGCGACATTTTTCCTAATCGGCAGCAAAGTTTCAGCACGCGCCAATACATTACGCCGTATGCAGTCGCGCGGACATCAATTAGGCAATCATTCTTGGTCGCATCCGGAACTACCTAAGCTATCAGTTGACCAAATTGCTGGCGAAATCGACCAGACGAATAACGCCATAAAACAAGCCGTCGGCACCAAGCCTAATATCATACGTCCACCATACGGCGCGTTTAATCGGGCGGTTTTGGAGCAATTCCGTCAACGTGGAATGTCGGCAGTTGTTTGGTCTGTCGATACGCGCGACTGGGCTGATCGTAATAGCGAAATCGTCTGCTCAAGGGCTGTCGCTGGCGCTCGCAACGGAGCTGTGATTTTAATGCATGATATTCATCCGACATCCGTAAATGCCGTTCCTTGCATTCTTGACTCACTCAAACAGCAGGGCTATTCATTCGTAACGGTACAAAATTTAATCGGCGATATGACACCGGGCGCCGTTTATCCGTAAACTTAATCAATTTCAAACATCTTATACTTTGAAGTTGCACCGCGCACTAATTTAACTTTAGACGGCGCAACCTTAAAATGTTTTGCCAATAACTTAATAGCCGCCGCGTTGGCTCGACCTTCAATTGCTGGAGCTTTGATATAAACCGTCAATGTGTCGTCGTCATTTTTCACAACTTCCTCACGATGGCGAGAGTTTGGTTTAATGTGTACAGAGATTTTCATAAAACCTTAAAAATTTATCACTTCCAATTCCCGCGGCAAGATTTCTCGCACTTCCGCCGTTCCCGCAACTAATTGGTAATCCTGAAGTTTCGGTGGTAAATGATTTTCAATAAATTGATAATTGACCTGATGTTTATCGTTAAAATAATTAAGCAATTCCGCATTCAAGAAATGATCGCGCGGCGCACTTACCGAGCCATCCCTATTAAAAACCAAAGCTATCGATACGCCAGAAGTCGTCCCATTCTCATCCTTGGCATAATTCGCAGTCACTAAATGAACTGTCGGCTCAAATTCCAAAGCCAATTTACTAGAATTATCCACTTGCTCCTGACTAAGACGCGCTAATTGTCGATTTATTTCATCTACCAAATCGGCAGTGCTCATCTCGCCGTTAGATTCTCGGCAATATTCACAATCATTCAACGACTTAACATATTCCAATAGCAACTGAATATCAACCTCAGCGTCTTTAACGTTATGTCGAGCCAACTGATCAACCATTTCCTCTAGCGATTTCGACAAACCATAATCTTTGGCTTTTTCAGCGGCGTCACCAATGCGAATAATGGCACGAGCGACATTAATAATATTTTCCTTATCATTCATACGCTTATTATATATCTATTTACACAATCCTTCTTGTTTATTGAAGACAATTCTAACCGCCAACGAACCAACTAATGCTATCAGCTGAGAAAGTACGCTAGAATTATCGCTAACGTTTGAAATCTTATCATCTTCCGAATTCAACGGACTGTCATCAGCCCAAAGCCCCGGATAAACGCCGGATATATTTGTATCATTGGCGTCATCTTCGTCGCAATTATAATTAGCTTTTTCATCCGATGAATTACCTGGTAAAGTAGAAATTTCTTGAAAAACTGGAATATTTAATTCCCTGTTCAAAACATTATTAATGTCATCACAATAATCGCTCGATTCTTCAATTTTTACAGAGCATTTTACCTCATCACAATCACCTGTAGTAACCAATCCTCTATATTCTTCAGCCAATTCAGCTTTTTCCGCAACTTTTTTTACAACCTTATCGACAATATTATTTCGATCAATTTCATCATCGGCTAATTTCAGATCGGGAATAAATTGTCCTATTACTTCAGACTTATTGGTCGGCAATTCTTCCGATTCACGCGTAACTTCTTCGCCCAATTCTGCGAAATCACCCAAATCATCCACCGCATTATCCGTTTTGCTCACAACCGCACGATCGTCAGAAATCTCATCCACAGCAACATTCTCTGAATCCTCAAAATATACTTCACACTCTTCAAAATTGCGTTGCGGTAAAATTGGCAAATCCTTCTTATTTTCTGTCAATTCAACAGATTCAATTCTTTCACGCACAACCTCATCGCTCAATCCTGTCTCAGCTGGCGCATTATTGTTGTCGCCTTTCATCGCCATATCAATTTCATTATTGACTTGAACAAAATCACGCACAGGCAAGGAATTTGACTCATTAGGAATAACTTTCTCAGCCAAACCTTCCTTCGGAGTAGAATCTTCCAAAATCAGTGCAGAGTTTATATTATTTTCAGTCCCTATATGACTATCTTTCTTTATAGGTAATTCTCTCAGCAATTCATCCTCTTTATCAACAGCCGGAGCTTGATTCTCAGAAAACATATCTACTTTTTCATCGACGTCTTCCGGGTCCATCAAGTTAATTTGACTAGCCACCTCAGTCTCGTCCGGCTCTTCGTTAATTTTCGGCGGGATATTTTCTTTGATTATTTTCGCGCTTGGAATATTTTCCGACGACACACTCTCACCATTCAAACATTCATCATCCGTCGGTTTGTCCGTTTCATTATTTTCCGCCGACACGCGTATCGACATATCATTATCGCTCGCTTCCGACTTAACCGCAGGTTTTTCTGATACGGATTCAGCTTTTTCATTTTCTGATGGACTATTTTTTTCAATCGACTCGGACGTCTTCTCTTCGTTATCAGCACTGACATATCCAGCAACAACAAAATCACAATTATCATTCATTAAGTCAGATAAATAGCTCTCACGTTCTTCTGTTGTCTTCTGTAAATTCTCCTCAGCAAAATTACGCATTCGTAATATTGAGCAAGTTCCCGCCGCAGCACAACTGGCGCACGCCGCGCTCACTACGTTTTGGCAAATTTCCGATCGTCTTTCAGCGTCCAAACATTCTTCTGTTGTTTCCGCTTCACTTTCTTTGACAAATGACATATCAATTTTCTCACCACTAGCAACCGCTTTTACCAAATTTAATTCAGTCGCATCATCATCAATTTTTGAAGATAAATCCTGAAAACTAGCATCACCATTCAACGCCGAGAAAACATTAAAATCGCCCGCTCCATTTGCCAAACCTTCGTTCATTGCTCAAAAAAAGTCTCCGTTGAAATTTTCAATTCATTCACACCAGCGGCGGATAATTTTTGCCAAACATCTCTAACAAACGGCAAACTTCCACAGACCAAAAAATGCGCATCTTCTGGTATTTCGTGAACAATTTTTTCCACATTAAATCGACCGTTAAACCAACCGTCTTTTTCTTCAACTTGCTGGCGAGTACTGAACTTCTTCACTTTAATATTTGACGCCGCTAGCTCATTTCCAAAAACCATATATTCTGGCGATTTTTGGCTAAAATATAAAAACGTCGGCTGGCTAGAACTTGCCATAACGCTCCAAATTGGACTAAGTCCACAGCCCGCAGCAATTCCAACCAAAGGACTTTCTGTTTGCGGATTAAAATCGCCATAAGCGTGGCTAATTTGTAATTTATCGCCAACATTCCGTGAACATAAATAGCTAGAAAATTCACCACCAACATTCTTCACGGTAATCGACATTAGCTCATCGTCAGGAGTAGAAGAAATACTATAAGCCTTCCCTTCACGCACGCTACTACCATCAATAAAAACAGTAATATATTGTCCGGCGGTAAAGTCGAACGGTCGCGCAAAATATAATGTCTTCACCTCAGGATTTTCCTGACGGACGCGCACAATTTCAACCTCTAATGAATCACGCATTCTCCAACGTACCTTTCCATTATTTTCTGAGCTTCTCTAAATTCTTCGTCAGTAAAAGTGTGGTAATTCGCAAACTTTGGACTAATTGTCGTGCCAGTGCGAAAATGTTGCAAGGCAAATCTCTTCGCGCCCTTAACCAGCTCGCCAATCTTCTCAAAATCGCTAACTTCCAATTGCTCGCGGACAATCGTCGTACGGAATTCGTGATCAATTCCCGAATCAATCATCAACCGAACATTCTCTTTGATCGCTTCCAAATCAATTGGTCGCGCCGCAATTTCAACATATTTTTCCAGTGGACCTTTCACGTCCATCGCAATAAAGTCAATCAGCCCTTCTTCGACCATTCCGCGAACTATATCTGGATGCGTGCCGTTGGTATCCAATTTAATATCAAAACCAAGCTTTTTTATCATCCGACAAAGCTCAGGTAAATCCTCACTCATCGTTGGTTCACCGCCAGAAATCACCACGCCGTCCAGTCGACCAACTCGCGATTTTAGGAATATCATCACTTCATCAACTGGAATACTCGGCGCCAATCGTTCAGGTAATACCAATTCAGGATTATGGCAATAACCGCACCGCATATTGCAACCAGAGAGAAACAGAGCTGCCGCCACGTGCCCTGGATAATCCACGAGCGACAGCTTCTGAATTCCACCAATTGATACCTTAAGCTGCCGCGACGGCGCTAAGTCGCTGGTGTTCGGCGGCATCGTCATAATGCTCCCTCATTTCAAATTCCGCTTGCTTGCCCTTATTCCATTGAGAAACTGGACGCAAGAAACCAACCACACGTGAGTAAACTTCAGTCGCTTCACCACACTTTGGACATTCTGGATGCTCACCAACAATATAGCCGTGATTCTTACAAATTGAGAAGCTTGGACTGAACGTGAAGTATGGCAATTTGTAATTTTCACAAATCGTTTTCACTAATTTTTTCAAAGTTTGCGGATCGTCCATACGCTCACCTAAGAAGAAGTGAATCACCGTGCCGCCCGTGTACTTGGTTTGCAAATTGTCCTGAAGATCCATCAACTCAAACAAATCGTCCGTGTAATTAACCGGCAAGTGGCTAGAGTTGGTATAAAACGGACATTTAACTTCCGCACCAATTCCGTTGGCAAAATGCGCTCGATCTGGGAAGCTGGCTTTATCAAGCTGCGCCAATCGATAAGTTGTGCCTTCAGCTGGCGTTGCCTCAAGATTGTAATTATTGCCAGTTTCCTTCTGATATTCCACCAAACGATCGCGCATAAAATCAAGCGTCTTCTCAGCAAAAGCCTTACCTTTTTCCGTGCCGATATCAACGCCCAGCAAATTAAGCGCCGCCTCGTTCGTGCCGATCAAACCAATAGTTGAAAAATGGTTCTTCCAATATTGATTGAAACGCTGTTTAATGTTTCGCAAATAAAACTTGGTGTACGGATACAAATTAGCGTCGGTCAATCGCTCCAAAACTTTACGCTTGGTTTCCAAACTGTCTTTTGCCATATCCATAAGTTCAGCCAATCCCTTAAAGAATTCTTTTTCGTTCTTGGATTTTAGCGCCAGTCGTGGCAAGTTTATCGTTACCACACCGACCGAACCAGTCATTGGATTTGAGCCGAACAAGCCGCCGCCACGATATTCCAATTGACGATTATCAATACGCAATCGACAGCACATCGAGCGCGCATCTTCTGGATCCATGTCAGAATTGATGAAGTTTGAGAAGTACGGAATGCCGTATTTAGCGCTGGCTTCCCACAAACTTTCAATCACCGGATTATCCCAATTGAAATCCTTGGTGATATTAACCGTTGGAATTGGGAAGGTAAAGACTCGACCATTAGCGTCGCCCTCAGAAAGAACCTCCAACAGCGCCTTGTTTAGCATATTCATTTCTTCTTGATATTCGCCATATGTCGTGTCCTGCATTTCGCCACCAATAATCACTGGATTATCTGCCATGTGTTTTGGACATTCAAGGTCAAGTGTAATGTTGGTAAACGGCGTCTGGAAACCAACACGAGTCGGCACATTAACATTAAAGACGAATTCTTGAATAGCCTGTTTTACTTCATCATAGCTCAATTTGTCGGCACGAATAAACGGTGCTAATAGTGTATCAAAATCAGAAAAAGCCTGCGCGCCAGCCGCTTCGCCCTGTAATGTATAAAAGAAGTTTACGACTTGACCAAGCGCTGATCGGAAATGCTTAGCTGGCTTAGAAGCAACCTTACCAGCCACGCCAGTAAATCCTTCTTGTAATAAGTCAGTCAAATCCCAACCAACACAATAAACGCTTAGCAAGTTAAGGTCGTGAATGTGCAAGTCGCCTTCTTTATGAGCTTGTCCAATCTTCGATGTATAAATCTTATCCAGCCAGTAAGTCTTCGTAATCTCCGCTGAAACATAGTTATTCAAGCCCTGCAGGCTGTAGCCCATATTAGAGTTTTCATTAACTTTCCAGTCCAAATTTTCCAGATATTTATCAATCAAATCAACGTGCGCATTAGAGGTAATTTCGCGCAATTTTTTATGCTGATCACGGTAAATAATATACGCCTTTGCAGTCTTCTTAAACTTAGAGTCAATCAACGCATCCTCAACAATATCCTGAATATCTTCAACGCTTGGTAGACGCTTTTGGTTACGAGTTTCCAAAACGCCCAAAACTTTGTCGGTCAATTCAACTGCTTGAGCGGCGTCAAATTCACCAGTTTCCAGTCCTGCTTTTTCAATTGCTTTTTCAATTTTTTTTCGATCAAATTTAGCAGTTCGACCATCGCGTTTTTTAATTGATTTATACATTCCCCCTCCTTGTTTATAAAAATAGCAAACCAACCCAACCTCTCCAGTGGGTACATGTTGCAAAAAACGTTATTTATTTTCTAAAACACCATATGTAGTGCTTAATATTGAATATACACGCGATATATAGCGTCTGTCAATGAAAGTACATTGTATTATTTACATGCGAGATGCGGAAGCATTTGCTCCCTCTGATAATGCCAAAACGTCGCGATGAATCAGATCGACAATTTCTGCCTGAGACAGCTGTTCGCCGATTCGCTGCTCGCCTGGTACGTTCAAAACATCTTGATCTTTCCACCACTGGCGCATTTCTGATTCGCCAAATTCATGAGCGTTTGGCTTGGTAGCGTGGCGGCGCACCGTTTCCTCAAACGATACGTCAAAATAATAAATCAGTTTTTCACCCTGAAAATCATCCAGCAGCCGGCGCAGCATCGCGCCGTATTTTTTATTGCTCAAAATACCCTCCAAAATCACCGTATAACCAACGTTATTGCCATACATGCATAGATCGTAAATCAGCTGAATCGCCGGATTGCTTTCGCTATCTTTCACGCGCAGTATTTCCCGGCGCACCACATCCTGTGACACCAACATCGTGCCGCAACCTAGTTGACGCTGGAGTAAGCGCGCCGTACTGGTTTTGCCGCAACCAGAATTACCGCGGAGAATGATTAGCGGATGAGAGACCGTCACATACGCTCCAGTAAATCGTAAGCAACAGCCGCTGATAACGCCTGCATTTGACGAAGATTATCACCCGGCTTGAGTGGTGGCTTGAGGCTACGTGTAAGGAAAAATCCGACAAATGACGCCAGCATTTCCACGTTCAACTCACCTAGCCACGGCGTTACGTCATGACCATGGCGCGCCATATCAACCAGAAATTCTGTCGCACCAGATCCCTGGGGCGCATAGGAAGCCCAGTTCCAGTCAACCAACTTCAACTCACCAGTTTGCGGATTAAATGCCAGATTATCACTACGAACATCCGAATGATTAAAGCAATCTTCCGTCTGCTTGACAAATTCTTTAGCGCGCATCGAAATATCAGTCAACTCATCGCGCTTTTCTAACAGCTCAATTATAGCCTGACAACGCCGCTGATTAATCTCCAACTGACTTGGCAATAGTTTTTGATAATTATCAATCAACCGACGACGAATATCAGCGTCAGCAATAATCTGATCAATTCCATCATCTAAGCCAAGCTCTCTCGCCACAAACGGTTGTAGTTGCAATTCTTCAATTAGCTCCTGCGGCAATTTTATTTTTTCCAACTCGCGAACCGCGGTTATCACCGTCGAAATATAACGTTCCGCGACAGAGTTATCCGTCGGAGGTTGCCACAACCACTCATCTGACGAAGCGTAACTGCTCGTCATTAGCACGTGACCATCATCGGCCAATTTAGTCCAATCAGCAACATATTGCGGATAAGTTTTCTGTAACAAACGTGTCACTGCATAATCTTTTTTTAGCCAGCCTAATTCCCGCTCGCCCTCATCCGACAATAAATTAGCATCAACTTCTTTAACGAAAATTGTTCGATCACCAGACGACACTAACGCTCGGCGATTAAGCGAAAAGCCGCCACTTACTGGCGTGATCCGTAATTCAGATAAATCAACGTTTAGCTCCGCCGCCGCACACTGCAAGGCTCTGTCGGTTAATAATTTATCGTGATCTGGCAATGTTCCCATGCATAAATTATAACATCATAATCATCGGCAGCAGTCCGATAACCTTCACTGCCATCATTCACCATAGGTTTGTTGTTAAATTGACCAATCTACTTTTATTTTTATTGCGCTTGTTGTTATAATTGGTGTCTAACATAAATTTAAGGGGAGTGTATGTTAATAAGAAAACGCTTTTTAAATACAAAAGTTAAAATATTAACTGGAATGATAGCCGCTGGACTATTCATTGGTGGATCACTACTTACCTTGCCAACTGGACAAGCTAAGGGTGTCGTCAGCGATGATTATCCATTAAATGATAGTACTCATTGGAACACAGAACCTGTTTGGCGTGATGAGTTTAATGGCACATCGTTAGATAAAGATTCTTGGAATATATACGGCAGCGGATGGAGCGCTAATAACGTCCAGAGTTGCTACAGTAGAAGTGAAGAAAATGTGAATGTTAAAAACGGCAGTCTAAACTTAGTAGGACTATATAAGCCTGGCGCGCGTTGCAAAGGAAATGAAAAAAGCGGCAACTTCACCTCTGGATTCGTAGAAACGAAGGGTAAGAAATCTTGGACTTACGGCTACATTGAGGCTCGCATAAAAATGCCAAATAATAAGAGTACTTGGCCTGGTTTTTGGATGAGCCCTGATAAACCTACATATGGCAGTTGGCCTCGCAGTGGTGAAATTGACATCGTAGAAACTAAAGGTTCTAACTTAGATTACGCCGCCTCAGACGCTCACTGGGGACTTTCAGCATACAATAAAAAACATGCCCAAGGTAGAGATTTGCCAGCTGGATTTAAAGACACCACTCAGTGGCACACTTACGGCGTAAAATGGACTGAAGGAAAATTGGAATATTACATTGACGGCGTAAAGTTCCACACCGTCAACGGATTCGATCAGCCAAACGCAGCAAACGCGCCTTATGGTCCGTTTGATCAACCATTCTTCCTGCGTCTTAACTTAGCAATTGGTGGTGATTACATCGACGGTAAAGGCAGTAAATGGTCAAACGCCTACAATGCCCTAGCTAAATATCCAAAGTCATTCCCAGCAACCATGTCAATCGATTATGTCCGCGTATACGAAAGGCGAACAGCTAAGGAGGTCAACGTGCCAGATAACAATTTGCGCACTCAACTTAATAAAAAACTGTCAACAGCGCTTAGCACTAATCGTAAAGACGATCAAAAAATCACTGACGTAGAGTTGGAAAAATTGACAGACCTTAACCTGGATGCAGCCGACAACACACCAGAAGCAGAAAAAATTCACGATTTAACAGGCTTGGAGGCGGCTAAAAACCTTAAGACTTTATCTCTTAAGAACAACTCTGTCTTCGACCTAAGAGCAGTTTCTAACATCAATTCTCTAAAGTCAATAAACCTAACGATTAATCGCTAATTAGCTCAGGCGTTTACAGGAAAATTGTCATCTCATTACGGGATGGCAATTTTTTATTTCAGCTTAAAACCTCAGTATTCAGCGTTTTCACAGCTCTGTTGTTAAAATAACTACATAATATTCTTTACTTTTATTCCGCTTATTGTTACACTAGCGATGGATAAAAAATATTTGGGAGAAAACAAAAAATGTTAATAAAAAGACGTTTTTTAAGTACAAAAGTTAAAATAGTAACTGCGGTAATGGCTGTTGGCGTTCTTGTTGGTGGGGCGTTATTTACTCTGCCAATGGACAACGCCAAAGGTGCAGGAAGCCCTTATCCGCCAACAGATAGTGAAAACTGGAATCCAGAACCTGTTTGGCGTGATGAGTTTGACGGAAATTCACTAGATGGGACCAAATGGACAGCTCTTAATGGCGGATGGGGAGACGAAGGCCAACAAGTTCGAAACTGCTACACGAGATCAGATGAAAACATTAATGTCAGTGGCGGCAGCTTAAATCTAATCGGACTATACAAACCAGGAGCAACCTGTACTGGCGGTAACACTAAAACTGGTAACTTCACTTCCGGATTCGTACAGACGAAAAATAAGGCATATTTTAAATATGGCTACATCGAAGCTCGCATAAAAATGCCAAAAAATAAGAGTACTTGGCCTGGTTTTTGGATGAGTCCTAATAACTCTCCGTACGGTCCTGGTTGGCCTGATTGGGGCGAGATCGACATCGTAGAGACAAAAGGCTCTAACCACCAATTTGCTGCATCCGACGCACACTGGCGAGACAAGAATACACCGACCGGTCAAACCGGAAGTCACAGAAATCGCCAAGGCGTTATTTCACCAAGTAAGTTCGGCACTGGTAATGACACTACAGAGTGGCACACGTACGGCGTAAAATGGACTGAAGGAAAACTTGAATACTTCATTGACGGAGAATGGCATCACACAATTACCGAATTTAAGAATTCAAACTCCACAGGAAGTCCTAATGGTCCTTTTGATCAGAACTTCTTCTTGCGACTAAACCTAGCCATTGGCGGCAATTACATTGATTCACCATGGGATGATCCTATCAACTCAGTAGGAGCTGCAAATGGAGAGGGCTTCCCGGCAACTATGTCAGTCGACTACGTCCGCGTGTACGAGATGCGAAAACCCAAAGAGGTTGAAGTCAAGGACACACAACTGCGCAAGTTGCTTAATGACAGACTGTCAACAGTATTTAGCACTAATCGTAAAGACGATCAAAAAATTACTGACGTAGAGTTGGAAAGATTGACAGATCTTAACCTAAGTTACTCAAACATTTACGACCTAACCGGAATAGAAGCTGCTAAGAATCTTCAGAACTTGTTGTTAAACAACAACTATATCTCAGACCTAAGCCCACTATCTGGTCTAACTTCTCTAAAAATTCTATCCTTAAGAAATAACTGCTTCGCCGATATAAGTCCGCTAGCTGGATTAACATACCTGACTTCCCTACGTCTTGAAAATCAGCGAGTTAGTGTTAAGCCTAACGACAAATCATTCGCTTCACCGCTGAAGGATTTGGTAGGAAACACGGTTTCTGTAACCAACTCAGCGGAAGTCGTCAACGACACAGCAACTCCTGGAAATATTCAGCTACTATCACTACCAGCCAGCGGAGCATCTCCTATCCTGAATGCTCCTTGGACCAGAAGCGTAACAATCGGAGCAATTTCAGCTACGTTCAGTGGTACTCTGGCTGTTGACACATCAGCAATCCCTAGGGCGGTGCAACCACAGCCTCAGCCACAGCCGCAGCCGCAGCCACAACCACAGCCACAGCCACAGCCTGGAAATCCGTCAGCTGCCGCTCATAATCCAGCTAAGAAGCCTCAGGATGCTGTAAGCGGACTACTCGCAAACACAGGATTTAATGCCTTCTTAGGTGTTATCGCCACCTTAGCATTAGTTGCCGCAGGACTATTCATTCTACGCTAACCAGAGGCTACATAAAATTACCACCCCGTGATGAGGTGGTAATTTTTTATTGAGAAGTTGGTTTTTATTGTCGAGAGGATTGAGAAGTTGGTTGCGGTGCCACGCCAGACTGTGAAGCGTCTGATGGCGGCGTGTTGGCTGTGCTATTTTGAGCTGACGGAGTTTGTCCAGTTGAAGATGAACCCGATTGTCCCGATTGACCAGATTGAGCTTGAGACGTACTGCCATTTCCGCCAGATTGCTGCCTAGACCCACCAGGACCGCCTTGAGATTGGCTCATTCCTGGAGGGCCGCCAGCTTGCCCGCCCATTTGGCTTCCACTCGAGCCGCCAACTTGCATACCCGCAACAAATCCCAGTCCGCACAAAACCACGCCGCCAATTGCTATTCCTATTGCCGCACCGACGCTAATTGAGCGTTTTTCGTTCGAAGCGTTTTCTGGATTGTTAAAGATATTTTCTGGTGTTGTTTGAGATTCTTGGTCTAATCTTTTCATAATAATTCTCCTTTTAAATATAATAAAAAATAATATAGATCATTCTAATGCCGCCATACTCACATTAGTAATTACCTTGTAAATGACATACTTCGTGAAAGCATATCTATCATAAATTATTTAATAGATTTGAAGGCATTGTCAAATATCGTTTTGAAATAATCCCGTTGTACATCAGTAGTTACACCTACGTATAGTACCGGTTTGCCTGGCTTTAACACAAATGCAG
>ENA-OWMA01000002-OWMA01000002.1-human-metagenome-genome-assembly--contig:-NODE-2-length-67911-cov-12.786887_pt1 | contig 67911 bp, 77 predicted proteins | sample MGYA00245357_ERZ651120 | MGnify/ENA primary metagenome ERZ651120 (study PRJEB26857, sample SAMN00036273) | human metagenome | isolation source: G_DNA_Saliva | study: EMG produced TPA metagenomics assembly... | reverse complement strand
GCCATTTCTTGGCTCGCTTAGCGTCGGCTTCGGTAGCGTAGGTTTTCGCGTGCGGCTTGTTTTTGTCGTCGCTCCAACGAACGGTGAAAGTGCAATTCATTAGAGACATTACGTAGCCTCCAGTTTCTTGCGCTTGCGGCGCTGCTTCTTGCGAAGTGCTTTTTTAGTCATTTGGCCCCTCGATCGTGCCGCCAAGCAACTCAAGACGTTTGGTAAACTCTTCCTCAACATCTTTGTCGCTGGGTGAATAAAATGTTTCAAATCCAATACTAAACTCAAGCTCGCTTTTGTTTAGGTCAGGTATACTCTCGTACCGAAGATTGAATCGTTTACCGTCAATGTCAGCGTTGATCAATCTATACGCCTGCTTGCCAATCCAGACCATACGTGGAATTGTGAATGATGTGAGCCCTATCATTTTCTTACAGCCCCACGATCCACAATATTGCCTTAACCAATACTGCTATAATAACCACCCCGATTAACGAAACTAAAATCCCACCAATCAGATAGCCTATAGCATCTGCCATCTTTTTCATTTTGCTATCCACGGCTGCCTCCTGAAAATCTATCCAAATATTTATTGTCAGTTAATTTGTTCAACTGTTCTTCAACTGCCTCATCGGACAGCCTTTCATAAACTCGTCGGGATCGCCAGTCGCGTATTCTACCGACTAACATTTTTAATAGCTTCATATTTTTCCTCCCTGCTATTATTTTTGTTGACCCCTCAGAGCTGCGGGCTCTTACTATTTACACCCACCAGAGGTGCGGATAGCGTCAAAAAGGTACTAGGTGCTTTGATAAAAGCTATCCTAAAATTGCGATACTACCCGCAGCTCTGAGGGGTCAACGTTGTTTTTATAGATATCTTAGATATTTGTTGTTCGTATAAACCGACCACGCCTTGTACCCCTGTCCTCGCCAGATTTGGTAAGCACAAGCAACATTTGTGGCTGGATCGTGGCTGTCGCAATTCTCGCGTCCCGGTAATATTCTTACTTGAAACAGCGAGACTGAATATCCATATATTCGGCTATTCGCTTGAAACGTTAAGGTTTTATCGCCAGTTGAGCCTGGATTGCAGTTGCTCTCTGCCTGCATGATCGCCATCATTATACGAACATCCCAGTTGTATTGCGCCACCAACCCCCGATAAGCTTCGCACCCTTGTGTGGGTCGAGCGGGCGCTGATGACGCTTGTTTCACCTGATTGTTAATGTGCGCAGCGCTTTGCTCTGACGACGGCCGCTGCTTGACCGCCGCTACTGTTTTGACGGCTTAACTTGCGTTTCAATCTTGACGTTTCTGACAATATTCGCAGCCTCGTTTTTGACTTGGTCATGAATACTGTTTGCGTAAATCGTGCCAGCGATGAAGGCGATTATGCCTGTCACCAGCGCAGTGATTACGATTGTTTTGATTGTTTCAATTTTTGAAGTTTTCATTTGCTTCTCCTTTTTTAATTGTTTTTCTTGTTCTTTAGCTTTCGCCAATTTGGTTCGGTTGGCTTTAGTATTGAATCTGTGCCACCTGGGCTTCTCATATTTGAGCTCGTATTCGTCTAAACTACTCATAGTGCGCCCTGACCTTGTAATCCCCGGCGGAGTATTTCGATTTCTTGCGATTCGTCTCGCTCGGCTCTACGGTGTTCATCGGCAATAACACATATCTCGCTAATGATGTCGATATCCAACAGCGTCATCTGATCGTAGAACCAATCACCAAGATTGAACTGATCGCAAAAGATTGCTAACGGCTCGTCATCGATTTGTAGATCAAGTACCAACTTGTTTAGCTCCTCTGAAGTCTTCTCGAAGAGAATCTCGCAGAGAATTCGTGTTATTAGTTGCTGCGTCATTATTCAATTACCTCCGTCTCAACCCGGTCACCACTACTACTCATTTCCTCCTCAACATATACGCCGCCGATGTCGAATATCGAACGGATAGCATTAGCCTCTGCACATTTCGCTAGCATTACTCGCGGCATGGTTTTCCACGTCCCCATAGCATCGCCAGCACGATATTTGCCGTAGTTGTCGTCAGAGGTATGAGTTTTGGCAAATTCGTCATAGTAGGCTGTATATTCGCCAATCTTCACCGCCTCGTATGAGCCGTCGAATCTGCCAAATACTTCTACCGTCGCCGAATCCAACTTGGTTTTTTCAGCGTCCTTGTAGTCGAAAACTGCTTTGCCGGTGTAGGCGTACGTCGGGTTTTTCGAACGGCGCGCCAGCGAGCGTAAGCCGTGAATACTAACGATTGGCTCCAGCTTTTCGATCCACTGACCGTTTACATTTTGACGTTGGTACACTGCGTAGATTTCCTTTTTCAGCGGATTCAGGTTGTATTGACCACACACCAGCATAAAGTAGGCTAAATCCTCGATTGGTCGTATTTTACCCATTTTGTCGACGCCCAGTAGGTTACGGTGAATATTGCCAAGTACCTTTTCTTTATTCAGCCCCAGCGCCCAGTCACCGACATATTTCGCTATGCCAGCGTATTCTTTCTTGACGCTAGGCTTCGCAACTCTCAATCTGCTCTGTTCGCTCATTTGTTCTCTCCTTTCTCAACTTCAATCGGCGAGAAGCACTGCACTCGCACTGGTTTAACCATTCCTGAACCTAGGTAGAGCATGTCACCCCTGCCGAGTAACCGCTCGCCTCCGGATTCATCTAGGATGATTTCCGAGTTCTTGGCGGTTGCTACCCTCAAGCAAGCCTTAACTGGACAGTTAGCTTTAATAATTGGCGCTACAATATCTGCGCTTGGTCGTTGAGTAGCAATAATCACATTGATATTCGCTGATCGACCTTTCTGTAAAATTCGCGCCAGGTTGGTTTCTAATTCTTTTCGTGTATCCCTAGTGTAATTCTTGAATTTTGGCTCGCCATTCTTATCGTAGCCACTAATGACCTGATCAATTACCTTACCGGTTTGCATAACCAGGTCAGCATATTCATCGATAATCAGTACTTTGCGCTTGGCGTCAGTTTGTTTCTCTCGATATCGCTTATCCATCAAGGCCGTCAGGTGCTCGACTAGGCGTAGTGCAACCTCAACCTCCGACACTGTTTCCTTCCCCAAATCCTCAAAGTCCAAACCCTTCATGTCGACGATTATCACCTCGCAATCATCTAGGCTCTGGATGATGTTCCGCAAGAATACCGATTTACCACTACCAGTTTGACCGCCAATCAGCATGTGCGGCATTTTGGTAATATCGTCATAAATAACGTTGTTCATGGTATCGACGCCAATCGGAATCTGATGACTGCTGGCTTTACCGTCGAAAGTCGGGAACGATTGCTCGTGTGGCACTTCAATGCCGACGGTCTGTGTGCCGTAAATTGGTGCTATCACACGAACCGCCTCAGAGCCGAGAGCCAGCGACAGGTCGTCGCCTAGTCCTGCCAGCTTCGACATTCGCACGCCACGGTTAGGCTTTAGGATATATGTGTCGACAGTATTGCTCTTGATCGTCTCATCAATCCTGCCGCCAACGCCAAACTCGTTTAGCTTCGCCATAATCCGTTCGGTTTCTGAACCGCCCTCTTGTGCGATGTCATCCGCCACCACTGTATTAACTGGCGCGAACTTCTGGCGGCGCCCTGTCGTGTGAACTGTGCGTACGCTGATGCCTTCCATCTGTGCAACGATATGCATTGACTGTGCGCCATTCATCATGTCGCGCGGATTCGGGAAATACGTCGCGTCTGGATTGTCAACATAGTCGCTGACTGCCTTAATCACGCGCCCAATCACATCGTTAGCTTCCTCGATACCGTGGCGATCAAGCACGTAGTCTTTGATCTGAGGCATGCCATCGCGGTTGATGGTTTTCTTGACTTCCTTGAAAACAACGCGACTGACAGGCTTCTTATATTTAAACTCAATCAGCTGCACGTAAATCCAGGATTGAATTAGGTACGCCCAGTTTTCAGTATCTTCGTCAGAGTACGACGTAACGCTTTTCCAATCGATTATTTCCAGCGTGTCGCCCAAGTCGCGAACCACATCGATGTAGCCTTTCATCGGAATCTTTTTGTTACGAATTGATAGCTCGCACTCGACTCGATCCTCAATCGCCAAAATGTCGTCGTATGTCGGCAGTTCGTTGATAACGATAGTTGATAGTTTTTGGTATTGGTCGATGATCTTCTCGCGGCTGCCAGTCTTGCCGTAGTCGATTTCGTAGTCTGCTACGTTCTCAATTTCCTGCAAGCCCGCCTGAATCGCTATCTCAAACGATTGACCTTTTAGCCGTTCCTCAATCATCTTATGCATTGCTTTGCCGACAACCAGTGCTGGACTGGACGGTTCGTCGTATACCTTTGCTATATAGCGCTTCTTGAATTGAATTTGATTATTTAAGAAGCACATTATAGCCGAGTGGCTTAGTGTTATGCGTTCCAATTTATCTTCTTCTCCACTTCCCCAAATTGCCAGAGGCCTGCCGACCCTCAAGGTTGTCGGTGCTCGAGCACCCAGCGGGTTTTCACCGCCAGCTTCTAGTTATGAGCGCTCGCAGTCGCTCATAACCTCTTCGCCTTTACCCAGCGTTCGGCAAAACACTGACAACTTGGATTAACGTTTATATAAAGCCAAATTGTTAAGCTCCAATGCTCTGTTTCGATTATTTTGCCTGCATGAAGTTATCTACAGGACAGATAGCCTCATGAAGCAAAATAAAAGACCAGCGAAATGCTGGTCTTGATACAAATTAAAAAGACTCGCATTTCTGCGAATCTACATTTTATGGAGCCACGATCGGGACTTGAACCCGAGACCTACGCCTTACCATGGCGTTGCTCTACCAGCTGAGCTATCGCGGCATCTGATTTGTTACTTTTATGCCCGAGTCAGTAATAGAACTATTCAAGATAAGTTTGTGGCTTACTATGATAGCGCTCTACCAACTGAGCTATCGCGGCGTAACAGGCTTAATTTTAGCATATTAAGCCGTGTTTAATCAACCGAGTTTATTTCTTACGAGTGGATTTCTTGACTGACGTGCTGACTTCTTTTGGCAGTTTTGGCGTGACAAACGCTTCTATTATTCCCCACGCTATGCTATTGACCAAGAACGTAACGAACAATATTCCTGAAGCTGACGCGGCCAAGTGTGCTGACGAAGCGTTAAATAATGTCAATAATCCCGCCACGGCTAGCCCGATTATAGCCAGCATGATATAAGCGTATTGTAGTTTTAATCTTTGGTTTTTTTCGCTATTCCATAATGTCAGGATAGATTTTGTAAATTCAAACATGTTCATATAATAGCACATATGTTTATAAAAGTCAATACTATAGCCCTTCCTTGTCTAAAAAATCGCCCGTAAAGGCGATAATTCAATCTTGGTGCTGGAAGTAGGACTCGAACCTACGAAGCCTTACGGCGGGAGATTTACAGTCTCCTGTGATTGCCACTACACGATTCCAGCGTGATGTGGAGCCGCTTCTCGGGCTCGAACCGAGGACCTACGGTTTACAAAACCGTTGCTCTAGCCAACTGAGCTAAAGCGGCAACTGAATTTATTTTATCAATTTTTTCTCTCTGTGACAAGAGTTTACATAACTATTTTTCGTGGTTGATGTATTTTGCGCTGCTGGCGTGGGCGCGGTACTTCAGTTTTACTATTTGTCGGCGCTACAGGAGCGATCATTTTTGTGGCTTTCTTGCGTAATTCTTCAGCTAATTCAGCCTGTCCGGCATTGTCGTAAGCCTCCGCTAGGATCTTCAGGGTTTGAGGAATCGGCTCCAATTCAACGGCCTTTTCTAGCGCATTAATAACCTTCTTCGTGTTCCCTATTTTTTCCTGAACTTTGGCGTAAGCGATGTAGCGCGCAGCCAAATCATCTTCCATCTCCAATGCCTGCTCAAATGCTAGCGACGCCTTTTCATAGTTCTCTGTTTCGTAATAAATTAAGCCGACATTATGAAGACTTGAAGCGCTTGGCTCGAGACTCTGAGCAATCTCAAAACACTCAATGGCGTCTTTATATGCACGCTGCTTGGCGTATAAAATTCCCAAACGGTTATATGCAGTGGCATTTTTCTCATCGACGCGTAAGATTGTCAGCAGAGCTTTTTCTGCGCGCAGGTACTTATTCTCGCGAATCGATTCTTGGGCAATTTCCCATAATTGATCAAGTTTATTAGTAATCTTAGTTGGCAGATCGCCAGTTTCTTTAATTGACGGATGATAAAAAACCGCCCAAATCATTAAAATCAGAATGAGGAGTAATCCAAACATATCTATACTATTATATCACAAGTTGCGTCAGCGCCAGCCTGACGTTGGCGTTGGATTTTAACGCGCTCGCAACAGAGGTGGTTTTTTCAAGTTGCTCTTCAAGCGACGGATTTATTCCGCGCGATAAAGATTGAAAGCGAATCATATTTACTATAATATCCGTCAGCAATATCGCTTTTTGGCGGTCAGAAAAGTATTTGGCAAGATTCTTAAACGTGTCGTATCCTCGATTTGTGGCTAAAATTTGCTTTGCATCGGTGGCTAATTGTCGATATTCGGCGAATTTTTCTGGATTTTCCGCCAATTCTTTAATTAGTAATGGTCGCCCTGCAGCTAAGAAAAGAATTTGCTGGCTGGAAGCTGGGTCTAAATTGTACTTTTCAAGCAGTTTTTTATCTTGGGCGGATGTCGTTTTATGAAGCGTCAACGTCTGGCAGCGAGATCTAACAGTATCAAGCATCAACTTCGGGTTTTTCGCGACAAGGATAAAATTGGTATTTTTATTCGGTTCTTCCAGTGCTTTCAGGAATGCATTTTGCGACGGCTCGGTCATCGAATCGGCTTCGTCAATGACAATAACTCGACGATTTATGGCGTAAGTTCGGAGCATAGAGATGAGCTCACGGATTTGATCAATGGATGTAGTTTGCTTTTCTGGAAGCGGTTTCAAATGAAAAGTGTCGCTATTCTTTGCTAATATTTGAGCCACGCCTAGTCCATCAAGCCCGTAATCCGCAATCACCAAAAGCGCGTGAGGCAATTGCGATGAAATCTGGCTGATTTTTTGAGCGTCTCGAGCGGATATAATCACTTCAGGCATCTATAAATCCTCTGGGAAGAATCTCTTGAATTCGTCAGGGATTGCGGCTTCAAAAACTTTTCTCTCACCAGACGGCAAAGTTATTTCTAATTTTTGAGCATGCAACATCATACGACAATCCGAAGACTTTCCATAAACTCGATCGCCAAGAATCGGTGCATTCAAATGAGCCAAATGGACGCGCAATTGATGGGTTCGACCAGTAGTCGGCTTCAATTCCACAAACGACTGAGTATCATTTTCCGCCAAAACATGGTAAGTCGTCTGAGCTGGTTTCCCGTTCGGATCTATACGAAAAGTGCTCGGCGCTAAAGGATTGCGACCAATTGGTAGATCAATTTTTGCGGCATTCAACTTTGGCTTGCCGTCGGTTATCGCTATGTAGGTTTTCTTGGCGGTTCGCTCGGCAAATTGCCTCTGTAGATGCGCGGCAGATTCTGGATTTTTGGCGATAATCAACAGTCCCGAAGTATCGCGGTCAAGCCTATGAACAATTCCCGGACGATCAGTATCCGTTGCGAATGAGGTTTTGGAGCGAATTATCTCCGCAACCGTCGGCTCGTCAGAAAGTCCGCCCTTCGCGTGCGTCAATAGTCCGCTTGGTTTATTGACGACAATCACATCATCATCCTCGTATAAAATCGGCAAGTCAACGTCCGTCTGCTCTTTTTCTGGCAAATTAAGCGCAATTTCATCAGTTTCATCAACCTCAAACTTCGGCGTTGTCGCGACTTTATTATTGACCGAAACGTATCCAGCTTTTATGTATTTTTGCCAAAGACTTCGGGAAATTGTCGTGTCAAATTTGGTCGATAAATAAATGTCCAAGCGCACCTTAGTTGGCGAAATTCGGAACATTATGACATATTTTCCCTGGAACGGCGTTTCGATAAATTCTGGGTCTAGCGGATTCGGTAAAATCTCGACATTATCTGGTTTTTCCGTCCACAATTCGTCAATAGATTCTTCGTCGACAATCGAACCGTAAAGCAATGCAAAATGCTGCTTGTTCAAAATAAATTCCGCAAAAACATGAGATTTGTCCGTTTGAATTTCCAATCGACGCAGTGATTTGACGGGCGTATTGTCGTCCGCTAATTTGTACAATCTAGCTATTTTCAGCACTGTCCGAGGTAATATTTTCACGCGATTTGCTCCCTATTTTCGAAGCCCTACAGCTTTTTGAACGCGATATAAAGTTTCATTAGCGACGACATTCATGTCTTTTTCGCTGGAAGCAAGCTTTTCTTCAATTGCTTGCTCATCAGCCGCCGCAAGCCGATCCTGGAAATTCTCCAAAAATTCCGCAACTTCGTCAGCCACGATTCGCTTGAAATCACCATAACGATCCATACCGAAGTACTCGTTGGCGGTCTGCTCCAGAGTAACTTCCCTGCCAGCGTCTTGTCGAACCAAAGTCAAAATCTCCAGCAAATTAGAAATTCCAGGCTGATTTTCCTTGTCGTATTGAACTTTGCCAATTGAATCTGTTGTTGCGCTCATTATTTTCTTATGTGCCGATTTTGTATCGTCAGAAAGGAAAATAACTCCCTTGCCACTCTCGTCAGATTTGCTCATTTTCTTCGCTGGATTCACGAGATCTTTAATCCTTAGTCCTTGGTTTTTTCCGAAGAATTGATGTTGCTGAATTACGGGTTTTGGCACGATAAATAGATCGCCAAACTTACGGTTCATTCGCTCGGCAATATCACGAGTGAGCTCCAAATGCTGAGTCTGGTCGTCGCCAACTGGCACGTAAGTCGCGCCGTAAAGTAGAATGTCGGCAGCCATCAGGACGGGATAGTTAAATAGTCCAACGGAGGCATCGCCTTTACTTCCCTTGTCCTTAAACTGTGTCATTCGGCTCATCTCACCAAATCCAGTAAAGCAATCCAGAATCCACGCCAGTTCACTGTGTGCCGAAATACGACTTTGACGGTAAAGATGAATGGAAGAATTGTCCAGCGGCAATCCGGCGGCAGTATAAACTCGCGCGTTGTTCAGGATGCTGTCGTATAGCTTACTGTGGTCAATTGGCGTCGTAAAACTGTGAAGGTCTGGGATGAATAGATTGATATCATATTCGTCCGAGCGACGTTTCGCCATGTTGATAATCGGCAAAATAGCCCCAAAGTAATTACCTATGTGGATATTGTTATTAGCGCGCACGCCAGTGAGGATGACAGGTTTTGATGGTTTCATTAGATATATTATAACATTATTCGGCCATTAGCGGGTGCGAGATTGCGAAATATACGCCTGTAAAATTGTTTTTAGATCCACGCTGTGGCGGAAATTTATATTATCAATCTCGCTCAAATCAACCCACTCCGGCATGCCGTTGGTGTAGGTCTTCTCACTGTCGGTTATATTGTCGTTATTTATTTTTCCATGCAGCTGACTGTGAGTAAAATACAGTTGGATCGACTGATTAGCTTGCGACTCAGCGTTGCGCTTGAAGAAAGTGGTTGCTTGGTGAATAATTCTATCTGGTGTGATAGTCAGTCCAGTTTCCTCCTTAACTTCACGGACAATCGATTCCTCGATCGTTTCGCCTTTCTCGACACCGCCGCCAATTAGGCTATATCCGTCCCATTGCCGAGTTAAAAGAATCTTATTATCCTCAATAATCACCGCGTACACGCCGACGCGAATATTTAGTTCGTCAACGGGAACGGTGTATTGATTGCCGAAGACGTCTTTACAGATGATAGATTTAGTCATTATTCTCTCCACTTAAATAATCCCTCAACATCGCGAGCCCATCAACTTTCTCAATTATCGTCAGATATTCCTGCCATTCTTCGTCGTTCAGTTCTGCCAAACTACGACCAGGAAAGCTCGGATGTCCATAAATATATAACAATTCCGTCCAGCCATGAAGATTATCGCCACGTGGCTCGTCGACGATAAATCCCTCTTCGTTGGCTACGAAAATGTGGTCTTTTTCACCGTCAAAATAACCAACCGCAAAAGAAAAAATAGCTCGACGATCAGCCTCGCCTTTCATCAACTTGATAATGCCGGGATAGCTAAAACTATTCAGTAGCAATTTAACAAACGGCCCCGGAAAACCTTTCAGCGCCGGGATGAAGAAACCACGGTCATCAACGACCAGACGCTTGTCTGGGAAGGCTTTCTTGGCTTGAGATAATTTACTTTTGGCAATCGTTTGAATATCTAGTCCGCGCCCCTCATCAAAATCATAATCGAGCTGCCTTAAATCAACACCAAGCGGCTGAAGGAGTTCTTGAAGACTGGTGAATTTGCTGTGATTGGAAGTGATAAAATAAATTGGACTATTCTCTTGTTTCATATTGATAAGTATACGCTAACTAACGTTATTTTGCAGATTTCTAATGCTTGTGTCATACGGAATTTTCCATAATTTGCCGTCGATATCCAGGTTTTTCAGAAAATTGCGCATTTGCTGCTGAATGTTTTTTACGTCGGCACTATCTTCGGTCAAAACTTCCAGTTCAATAAATAGTCCTAGCCCAGCAACTTCGTCGATGCAGATCGTGTAATCTTCAGTCTTTGATTCAAGACGGGCTTTATCAACCGTAACGATTTCTTGCCAGCCCAGCGCTGTGAGCATTTGGCGCGCCACATTTCCGTCATCAACTGCAAATTCATATTCATCAGGCACCAGCTTTGTCTGCCCCTCGACCTTCAGCGTCATCAAGCTTCGCTGCAGCTCACCAGTTTCCGGATTAAGAACATCGCGCACTCGCATAATTTTAGAGCCTGGAACAATTGGCGCGTCAACTTGCTCGGGCAATAAAAATACTGTATCAATTTGGTGTTTGCTTGAGATGGGCGCGATGAATTGGTCTTTAAAAACGGCGAGAAGATCGCTCTGCGTTATGTCGCCTAATACCTTAAATTTGGACTCTACTTCGATCATAAACTTTCTCGTTTGGACTCCGCTATAGAGTGACTCGTTTTTGGTGAATATTTTCCGCCAAGTGCTGTTTTATAATTTCAGATATTTTTTTAGCGTATGCGCTAGTTATTTCATGCCGCTGAGTTGCCATTGACGTATGAGTGATATTGTTATGATCTTTTGCTAATTTCTTCAGGTTCCTCTCGACAATCAGTGGGTCGAGTTTTCCAGACAAAATAGCAATCGGAAGAGTGAGCTTAGTGATGTCATTCATTGTCGTCTGATTGATAATCGCGGTGTTCAGGGCGATTAAAAACGACTCGGAGGTAACTTCATCGGCCTTAAATCCAGCGTCAGGCCAAATATTGTGCCGATCAGCGAATTGCAAAAAGCGTTTCGAACTGCGCGGATGACTATTGAAAAACTCATAAAACGCACGCAAAATCTTCTCTGGATGATGAATTTTTTCGTCAACCTTCGGATAATATATCGGCGGACTACAGAGAATTAGCGACTTGCTTAACTTTGGATATTGCTTGGCGAGCTCTACGGCGGCCAGCGACCCCATAGAATGACCGATGATAATATCGACGTTATTTATGAATTCCCTACGCAAAGTGGCGACAATACTTGCGGCTTGGTCGTGAACATTGTAGGATTTCCAATCAGGCTTGGGCGAATTGCCAAATCCCAGCATGTCAATTGCTATAACTCGCGTGTCCTTCGGTAAATACGGCTCCAGCGGCGTCCATGTTTTCCAGGATGTGCCTAATCCATGAATAAGTAAAATCGTCGCTTTCGGTTTTTCCGGACGAGAAAAATAATGCACGTTCAATGAATACGGAATCCGTAACCAGCGATGGATAATCTTGTCCAGCATATTTTTAGTATACTACGAAAATACTCCGCCTGCATGTGAAACGGAGTATTTTGCGATAGCCTTTTCTGTACTAACGCTTAGAGAATTGTTCGCGCTTACGAGCAGAACGAAGACCGTACTTCTTGCGTTCTTTCTCGCGTGGGTCACGTTTCAATAGCTCAGCCTTCTTCAGAACTGGACGCAGATCAGCGTGAGCAGCTGTCAAAGCTTTTGCGATGCCAAGCTTGATAGCATCAACTTGACCAGCCAGACCGCCACCCTTAACTAGGATAGTAACGTCGAATTCCTTTTGCTTGCTGACGATAGCAAGTGGGTCGGTTACTTCTGCTAGTAAGGTTTTGTTGCCGTCCAGGTACTCAGCGGCAGGTTTGCCGTTGATAGTGATAGTGCCTTTTCCAGGAAGCAATCGAACGCTTGCTGAAGCACTTTTGCGTCGACCTAAGCCGTAGAAATAAGTATCAGCCATATTACTTCACCTCAACTTTCTCTGGTGTTTGTGCTGTGTGAGCGTGGTCGCTGCCAGCAAAAATGCGTAGACGCTTTAGGCGCTCTGCTTGCAATTTATTCTTTGGCAACATACCTTTAACAGCTTCTTCAATAATTCGCTCTGGGTGGCGTTCGCGCATTTCTTTGAATTGCGTTTCCTTAATTCCACCTGGGAAACCACTGTGGCGATAGTAATACTTATCAGTTTCCTTGTATCCAGTAACGACTGTTTGTGCAGCATTGATAACAACTACGTAGTCGCCACCGTCAATGTGAGGAGTGTAAGTTGGCTTGTATTTACCAGTCAAATGCTTGGCAATTTCTGTAGCCAAACGTCCAAGTGGTAATTCGCTAGCGTCAAACAATACCCAACGGCGAGAAACTTCAGATGGTTTTTGTGAATAAGTCTTCATCTTATTTTCCTTCCTTTGGCATTGGTTTAATATCGTCAACAAACTCGATGATCGCCATTTGAGCGCCGTCGCCGACTCGCAAACGTGTTCGTTCAACGCGAACGTGCCCGCTGGTTCGACCACTTAGCTGTGGCGCAATTTCATCAACTAGTTTGTAAGCAGCAGCGCGTGTGCTTAATGCTGCAATCACCTGACGTCGGCTAGCTAGGTCGCCCTTTTTAGCCTTGGTGATGATTTTTTCAATGTGACGCTTTAGTTCCTTAGCCTTTGGTAAGGTGGTCTCGATTTTTCCGTACTCAATCAAACTGGTAGCCAGACCTTTGAGTAGGGCTCGTCGCTGATCACGCTCGCGGCCGAACTTGCGCCCTTGATATCCGTGTCTATGCATAGTTAAAACTCCAACTCCGCCATCTTGTCACGTACTTCGTCTAGTGCCTTTGAACCGAAACCTTTCAATTCTCGCAAATCTTGCTCAGTCAAAGTTACCAAATCGCGAATAGTGCGGATTTCATTGTTAATTAGCGCGTTCGTCGTGCGGGCGCTTAAGTTTAGCTCTTCGATTGGCATTGCTAGCTCTGACTCTTCGTCTTCCTTAGCTACACCAAGTGCTGGTGCGCCAGTTACCATCGTGTTGCCAGCCAAAGCTGTGTATTGGTTAACAAGGATCGCTGCTGCTTCTTCGAACGCCTCACGAGGTGTGATTGTGCCGTTAGTTTCAACAGTGATTGCCAATTTGTCCAAGTTTGTCTCCTGGCCAACACGAGTTGAGTCGACTTTGTAGCGAACGCGTAGAACTGGTGAGTACATTGCATCAATAGCAATCATGTCGCTGTGCAAACGCTTTTCGCTTGACTCTTCAATTGTCTGGTAACCGCAACCTGCCTCAACTACCAAATCCATAACCAAATGCTTGTTTGGGTCGTCGATTGTAGCAATTACTTGCTCTGGGTTAACAACCTCAACGTCAGCATTAGTTTTAATGTCAGCGGCAGTTACTTCGCCAGCGCCAGTTTTCTCAATGCGTAGTTCAACTGGATCGTCAGTAAATACGCGTAGGTGAACGTTCTTCAAGTTCAACATAATGTCGACAACATCTTCTTTGATACCTTCAACAGTAGTAAACTCGTGAGTTGCGCCCTCAATCCTGAAAGCTACAACTGCGCCACCGCGAACGCTTGACAATAGAACGCGTCGCAATGAGTTACCAAGAGTATTACCGTAGCCTGGGTGAAGTGGCTCGATTAGAAAAGTAGCACTGGTTGCTGAAATATCATCAACGCTCGCGAGTGCTGGATTGTAAATTGCTTTTGCCATAATTCTTCCCTAACCCTTCTTTTATCGTGAGTAATACTCAACAATTAATTGCTCGTTGATGTCAGCTTCTGCTTCCTCGCGCTTTGGCAAACCAGTTACTTCAATCTTCAGTTTCTTGCTATCAGCTTTTAGCCAACTTAGTGGACCTTGGACTGAATTGTTGATTACATCGTCAATTCGTGTAAAGTACTCTGACTTGGTACTCTTTGGACGAACCGTGATGACATCGCCAGCTTTAACACGAATTGATGGAATATCGACGCGTCGGCCGTTCAATTCAAAGTGTCCGTGGCTAACTAGTTGACGAGCTGCGCGACGTGATACGGCAAATCCAGAACGGTAAACAACGTTATCCAAACGGCGCTCTAATAGCTTCAACAAGTTTTCGCCCGCCAAACCTTCTTGGGCGCGTGTTGCTTCGTCCATCAAGCGAGCAAACTGCTTTTCAACTAGGCCGTACAAGCGACGAACCTTCTGCTTTTCACGAAGCTGTGTAGCGTATAGACTTGGCTTATTCTGACGACCATGTGCGTGCTGACCTGGAATGCCAGATTTTTTCGCCAAAATTTTATGTGCTTTTGGATGAAGCGCATAACCTTCGCGGCGGCTTTGCTTGACAATTGGTGAATTATCTCGTGCCATAATTATGCCCTCCGTGCCTTTCGTGGACGAACACCACCGTGAGGCACGCCAGTTACGTCCTTAATGCTTTCTACTGAGATGTCGAATGCGCTGACCGCACGAATAGCGGCGTCACGACCCAAGCCGACACCCTTCACGAAAACATCAACAGACTTCAAGCCGTATTGAGATTTCGCAGCTTCAGCAGCTTTTTCAGCAGCAACCTGTGAAGCATAGGCTGTACCTTTTTTACTTCCACGGAAACCACATGCACCAGCTGATGAAGCAGTTAGAACGTTACCCTTCTTGTCGGAAAAAGTAACGATAGTATTGTTAAATGTTGCCTGAATGTGCAGCTGACCAGCTGGGACTGATCGGCGCTGCTTCTTCTTGGTAGATTTTGCGTCTGCCATTTCTTAGTCCTTTCTTTAGGTCTTACTTGCTGCTTTTGGTTGTGTACCGCCCACGGCGATGGCGCGACCCTTGCGAGTTCGTGCATTCGTACGAGTCCGCTGTCCGCGTGTTGGCAGTCCTGCTTTGTGGCGAAGACCGCGATAGGCGTTGATATCCTTCAAGCGCTTAATATTATTTGTCACCAAGCGCTGGAGATCACCTTCAACGGTGTATTCGCTGTCAATAATTTCGCGAATCTTGTTTTCTTCAGCCTCGGTGAGATCTTTCACCCGAGTGGTCGGCTCAATTTTAGCCGCCGCAAGGATGCTCGAAGCGTGCTTTGGCCCAATACCGTAAATATAGGTGAGCGCAATTTGCACCTGCTTCTCTGTTGGGATAACTACCCCAGCAATTCGAGCCATGCTTAACCCTGCCTTTGCTTATTCTTAGGTTTTTTCTTGTTGATGATATATAGTCGGCCTTTGCGGCGAACGAACTTATCATCGGGACTGATTTTTTTCACACCTGCACGAACTTTCATAAAGTGCTTAAATCTCCCTTCCCGAGTAAACCCGAGATTACCGTTAATATTTAACTACCGACCTTGAGGCCGATCGTCACGTAGGCGGAAGCTGATTCGTCCCTTTGTAAGATCGTAAGGGGTCATCTCAACCTCAACCTTATCACCAGGCACCAGACGAATATAATGCTTGCGCATTCGTCCTGAAATGTGCGCGATGATACTATGGCCATTCTCCAGTTCCACCTTAAATTGAGTATTAGGCAGTGCTTCCACTACCTTTCCTACCATTTTGATGACTTCCTTTTGACTCGCCATAAGTTACAGTTGTCAATTATACAGTACTAAACACAGTTTGACAAGGGTTTTCGCCGTAAATTTAAGTGCTATAATTGTACTATCAAATTTAACATAAGGATTTTTATGGCAAGCAAGAAAAAACCAGCAAACTTTAAGGTTACAAAATCGAAGAATGAGATAATGACCGCGGTGCTAATTGGTCTGGTGACGGCTTTGATAGTGATAGTTATTGGCGTAATTTTGCCACACGTCAACCAAACTTCCGACAAGACATCTCAAACAGCGGAAAAGGTTGATAATGGATCTGTGAACTTGGGGTCTCTGGGCTTTCGAATTGAAGGAGACAGAGCGGTTACTCGCAACGATTCAGCCACGCAAGAGCTTCGCGATTTTCTGAAGGCAGAAGTGAAGAAGTCGGGCTGTAAGGATAACAACGGCGTAGCTGCGGTAATTGCCCATTCCCAGGACGAGAAACAGTTGTTGCTGGGCTATGGTTGCGGCAATTCTGCGGCACGAATGTTTGCAGTTAAGAAAGACGACGGATGGAAAGCGATTTCTCCAACCAATCAATTTAACCTATTTGAAATTCCGAGCTGTAAGATGGTTGATGAAAATAACATTAGTAATGAAATTGCGCCAGTCTGCCAAAATGAGAAAAAAGTTGGCGACAATTTATCTTACGATTACAAAATACGATAATCCATTCACAAAAAGAATTCCCCGCTTTTCGGCGGGGATTTTTAATGTTAACTATTTTTTCTTAAACAAACGACGCTTCTTACTCTTCTTTTTGTCACTATCAAGCAGCTCGTCTGGATCAAAGTCATCATATGTAACCATCAGCGCACGAGAGTTGACTTGTCGCAGAGTTTCAAGGGCAACAGATACGATAATCAAGATTCCAGTGCCGCCGATTGACAAACGCAGACCTTGCAAGCCTGTCAAATTGTACGTGAGATATTCTGCGACGAATGGCAAAATAGCCACGATTCCTAGGACAATTGAGCCGAACAAAATCAAGCGATTGACGGTTCTCATGAGATACTTTTCAGTCTGAGCGCCCGGACGCACGCCTTCAATAAATCCGCCTTGCTTCTGCAGATTTTCGGCAATTTCGTTAGCGTTAAAGACGATTCCAGTGTAGAAATACGTAAAGGCGATAACCAAGATGAAATATAGCGTTGGGTAAATAAATGCTTCTGCGGTGCTGCCGGTGAATGAGCCCGCGTTTGGAGCTTGGAACCAAGTGATCAATTTGTTGGCGGTCGGCAAAAGATCGGCGCTACCAGACGCTTTCATAACTTGACCAACGAATTGCGGCAAGCTCAGGAATGCAACCGCAAAGATGACTGGAATAACTCCCGCCGCAATCAATTTAACCGGCAAAATACTTTTTACATCACCGTAATTACTGTTTCCGTGAACGCGCTTTGCGTAGTTAATCGTAATGACACGCTGAGCTTCGTTGATTTTAACTAGGAAATAAAGGACGATAAGTCCGGCGATTGACATGATTAATATCGTCCAGAACATAACTGGGTTTACAGGGAGAGTGAACCAGTTGAAGACGTTTAAGCTACCAGATGAAGTATTGAACAATGATGAGATTAATGACGCGAGCATTTGTGGCAATTGGCTGATGATACCAGCGAAGATTACGATAGAAATACCGTTGCCGATTCCCTGCTCAGTAATTAACTCGCCGAGCCACATCAGAAGGACAGAACCTGCTGTCATTGAAGTGATTGAAACGATCCATTCCATCATCGTAGGGTCGGCCAATGTCGTGCTGCCGCCTTGAAGAACTGTTTGCCTTAAGATGAAGATAAAAGCGATTGACTGGACAATAGCAAGTGGCACAGTAATAACACGCGTCCATTGCTGAATTTTTCGGCGTCCAGATTCGCCGTCTTTATGTAGTTCCTCAAGCCTTGGAATGGCTTTGGTCAGAAGCTGAATAATAATACTAGCGGTAATAAATGGACTAAGTCCAACCAATACCAGAGAGAAGCTCGACAACGCGCCACCAGATAGCAAGTTCAAAATTCCACCAAGGTCAGATTGCCCAAGTACCGACGAAATCGCGTTACGCAGCTGCGTTGGTTCAGCCAATGGCACTGGAATGTGCGCTAATAATCGATAAACAACGATTATTCCCACGACAATAAATAGTCGTTTTTGCATATCTTTATTTTTCAGCGAGCGAAAAATTATTCTCCAATTCATGTTTTAGCCCCTCATAGTCACTAACAATTCTTAACTCTGTTAATTATACATTACCTTAGCGGATATTTCCATACTAAAAACATAAAAGCGTATGCGCTATAGATGAAACCGCTATTTTAGGACAAAAGAAAATCCCCTTCTTTTTTGAAGGGGATTTATTATTATCGAGAAAAATTATTTCTCTTCAGCTTCTTTCGCACTTTGGCGTAGAGGTGTAGCTACTTTCTCGAATGAGCCACCAGCTTTTTCGATGGCAGCAACAACTGAAGCTGAGGCAGCTTGTACTTTCAAGTCAACCTTAGCCTTCAATTCACCACGAGCAATCACCTTAACCGTGTGGAATGGAGTTGCAATATATCCTTCAGTGAACAACAAAGCATTGTCGACAGTTTTGCCGTCAAATGCGTTCAAGTGATCCATGTACACAACTTGAGCTGGAGTTCGCAAGCTCTTGAATCCGCGAGCCTTTGGTACAGCTTGAGCTAGTGGACGCTGACCACCCTGGAACATTACGCGAAGCTTCTTACCTGTTCGGGCGTTCTGACCTTTAGTACCGCGACCGGCAGTTTTACCTTGACCAGCAGCAATACCGCGACCAACGCGTTTTTTATTCCTATTTGCTGAAACTTGGAGATCATTGTACTTCATTATTTAGCCTCCTTTTTAGCAACCTTTTTTACAGGCTGAGCGCTTAGCCATTGATCACGTGGAACTAATGACTTTAGAGCTTCGATAGTCGCGTAAGCAATGTTAACCTTGTTGGTTGAGCCAAGAGATTTGGTCAATAGGTTACGGACACCTGTTACGCCGATAATTTGGCGAACTACACCACCAGCGATAATACCGGTACCAGGAGCGGCAGGTTTGATCAATACGCGTGCGCCAGAGAATTTAACTTCGCTGTCGTGCGGAATTGTTTCGCCGTTTAATGGCAATGTAATCAGGTGCTTTTTAGCGACTGATGTAGCCTTAGCGACTGCAGCTTGAACGTCTGCACCCTTAGCAACACCGACACCAACTTTATCTTTGCGGTTGCCAACAACCACCAAAGCCTTAAATCGGAAACGGCGACCACCTTTAACCACGCGAGAAACGCGGTCAATGTTGATTACCAATTCTTCAAACTCTTTTGGTGCGTCATCGCGCACATTTCGCCGGTCATCGCGGCGACCACCACGTGGATTTCGAGGTCGACGACCTTCTGCACGTGGGGTAGTATTTGCAGCTTGCTCTGCCATACTAAAACTCCAATCCTTCTTGGCGCGCAGCATCAGCCAAAGCCTTTAGGCGGCCAGCGTATTGACGACCATTGCGGTCAAACACTACTGCGCTAATCTTAATTTTCTTTGCTTTCTTAGCAATTTCAGCACCAATAGCGGCACTTTTTTCAGTCATCGTGCCAGTTGCTTTTGTGCCAACCGTAGTTGCTGCAGCCAATGTCTTGCCAGCTACATCGTCAATTAGCTGTGCGCTAACGTGCAAATTGCTAATAGTAACTGTCAAGCGTGGACGCTCTGCCGTACCTGAAACCTTAGCGCGAACGCGGTTTTTGCGAAGAGCGCGGTTGAGTAGCTTCTTATTTTCAGCCATGATTACTTACCTGTCTTTCCTGCTTTACGCAAAATCTGCTCGTCGACGTACTTGATACCCTTGCCCTTGTACGGTTCAGGCTTCTTCAATGCGCGGATTTCCGCTGCAACTTGGCCGACTTGTTGTTTATTGATACCGCTAACAACGATAATCATTTTTTCGTTGGTAACAGTTACGCCTTCTGGGGCTTTGTATTTGACTGGATGTGAAAATCCAAGCGCCATTTCTAGCTCATTATTACTTGAGCTAACACGGAAACCGACACCGTTAACCTCTAGGCGCTTTTCATAGCCTTTGGTTACACCGATTACCATGTTGTTGATTAGCGCGCGCATCAGACCATGCTGACTACGGGCTACTTTGGACTCGTCCTTAGGATGTACCGTGACTTGTCCGTCTTCGACTTTCACCTCAACTGCTGGTGTGATGAATTGCTTCAATTCACCCTTTGGTCCTTTAACGACCACATCACCAGAGTCAACCGTGATTGTCACACCGGCCGGAATAATCACCGGCAGTTTTCCGATTCGACTCAGACTCATTACTCACCTTTCGTGTGATTTGATATTAACCCTGGTATTTTAGCATAGATTAGGGGTGAAATGCAAGGTTTTTTGAGCGCTCTGCCTAGTTACCGTACGGGATGAGCAGAATAATCGCCAAGATGCCGAGAGTAATATATGTTACTAGGGCGGCTTTGGTCAAATACGGCTCTTTCATATCGTAGATTTTACACACTTCGTAATAATCCCATAGTCGCCAACCAGAGATCATTAAAAGAATGCCAGCGAAGATGCTTAAATAGCCGCTGACATCGATATGCCAAAGAAAGTTTGGTACATCAATTAGAGAGATGAGCATAGCTACTCCCACCGTCGACCAAAAGCGTATCTGGGGTTTTCGCCCGACAGCAATAAAGCAGGCAGCGGCGACCATGATTAACTCAACGAGAGGGTTTCCCGTAAATAGCACCTGAACATAATAACTGGGGATTCCCTGTCTGGGGTCAACACTGCCGATAAGCCAGCCTATCCCGTGCAGTAGCGGCACCATAACGACAATAGATAACAAGAAGGGCAAAAAATCAACGACAAGAACATCTTTAACAGTTATTTCTGCTTGGTCTGATGTTTTTGTCATATGGAGGAAGCTACGCATATGATTATAGTATAGCAGAATGTAATTTTTAAATATCGTAAACGTCTATCTCGATCGCCTTAAGTATCTGCCGGATTAGCGTATTGTCTGCCATCTCTAGCCAGCCTCTACCACCGACAACACAGCCGCCGAGAATTGATTTTAGTGTGTCTCTGCCCAGCAACACTTGCTCGTAGTTATGCGAACACCCAACCAACGCTGCCTGCAAATTATCGCAAAATGACGACACTGATAAAAATTGTACATATTCCATGAATTCGCACTTTAATTGGTCGACTATGTTATCGTCTTTCTTGATTAGTCCGAGGAACATCCGATAGTCAACCGAAAGCGACGCCTCCGACCACTGATCGCCACGATCATATACTGTATATTTTTCTCGCACGACCGTCAAGAAATTGAGAGCCACAATCTGCATAACAATTGCCGCCAGAGCTTGATCAACTGGCGTCTGTATGCGACTTTCATCAATTGAATACTCCAGAACGCATTCACGAAAAAGATCGTCAGACTCTTTACTGTATTTTACATATGAAGTATGAAAAAGCGTATTAACAGAGCTCTCATTGCGAGCTTTACGATACGCCATATCAATTTGCTTACACCACGGAGAAATCTGAACTTCGCGTAGCTTTTTACTCAGTTCACTTCGGTCGACTTCTACTATATTTCGATTCATTTCTATTCCACACTCGCTAGCAGCCCTCAAAATATCATCTTCTGAAATGACCAATTTATCAAACTCTCGTAATGCTTCGTCATATGTCTTTTTCGCTTCTGGGCTATATAATTCAGCATCCATAAAACAAGTGTCGCCATATGTTTTTGCAGACAGTATAATATCACTCAAAACAAAGAACTCATTGTCTTGAAGATACTTCAAAACGTACTGAGCTAATAAATGTTCATAAATATGAGCGATTAGTCCGTCGTTATCGGCCGTTTTGTATATGGATGAAATTATCATTGCTTGGTTCGATGATATTATGATACCGTCAAATTAGCAATTTTTCGATATTTATGATAGTTGATATAATCATACTCAATGACAGCAACTATACTTTTCGCCACCAGAAACCCAGGCAAATACGCAGAATTTGTCGCCGCGTTTCATAAATTCGCTCCGCAAACGTCAATTATTTCGTTGGCAGATTTGGACTATCAAATACCCGACTGCATAGAAACGGGCGCGACATTTGAACAAAACGCCCTATTGAAGGCCCAACACACAAGGAATCATTTACATGAAAATGATAAAAATCTGACAATTATCGCCGATGATTCCGGCATGGAGATTGAAGCCCTAAATGGCGAGCCTGGCGTATTTACAAGACGTTGGAATGGTCACGAGATGAGCGATCAGGAGATCGTAGATTATTGCCTGAAGAAGCTTGAAAATAAGGCAAACAGACGAGCGCAATACACAACATGTCTTGTAATAAATTTTCCCGATGGTCGTGAGAAAGTGATTTTTGGAAAAAATTCTGGCGTTATTTTGACCAAACCGTACAAGGAATCACGGCTCAAAGGAATGCCATTTCGGGAATTATTTTTCGTGCCCGAACTTAATATGATGTTTCACGAAGTGCGCGAACTGCCGAAGTTGAAGCGTAATGGATATTCACTCGGGCATGAAGTTGCGGTCGAAAAATGTGCTAATGTGATACGGGAAAATTTATTTGACTTTGTATAGCGGCTTTCAACTCTGCACCCTCACTTGCCCATGGAATGTGTTGTGTGAGTTGAGGGGACTAGTGGTCGATTTGATATATTTTTGAAAGATTGCCAATTAGAGTAGAATCCAATTTTTCTTGTTTGATCTCATGAATATCGAAATAGTTAAAGTTTGAAACTTCATTTGTTTTACGAGGTGCCGTTAGTAGAGTAACTTCGTAGACAATAATCAGAACAGGGTCATCGAACTTTGTATTCCAAGTTGGAATAATCAAGGGATTTTCTGCAGCGACTTCGATATCTGTATCTAGTTCTTCCAGAAACTCTCGTTTCAACGCTTCTGTAATATCCTCACCGTGTTCTAGCCCACCGCCAGGAAGATCCCATGAGTCACTTCTCTCTTGAACGAACAGCAGCCTACCTAATTCATCACGCACTAATCCCTTTACTGCTACTCGATATGCCGACTTTATGTCTTTTAGTGCTCCAGCTCCCATATGATAAAAGTTTATCATAAAAAATAAACGCCCTGCAATGAGGACGTTTATTTTATTTGCGTGAGGCTTAGTAAACCTTCAACAACAATTCGCCACCAAGTTTAGCCTTGGCTGCTTCGACGCCAGTCATGACACCTTTTGATGTTGAGATAAGTACCAAACCGCGGCCACTCTTTACCTTTGGAATCTCGCTAGCGCCGACGTAAACGCGACGACCAGGTTTTGAGATGCGGGTAATTTCGTTGATGGTGCTGTTAGTTCCTTTTTCATTGATAGTAACTACCAACACGCCACGAGGTTTAGCATCTTCCAGCTTGACATCTGCCAAGTAGCCGTTTTTGACTAATTGCTCAGCGATGACTTTTTTCATCTTGCTAGACGGAACACGAACTTCCGTTTTGCCAACCAATTTCGCATTGCGGATGCGGGTCAGAAGGTCGGCGATTGGGTCTGTAGTTTGCATAGACATATTCTAATCTCCTTTCCTTCTTACCAACTACTCTTTGTTATGCCTGGGATTTCACCCTTGGCTGCTTTTTCGCGGAAATTGATACGGCTCAAGCCGAATTGACGCATGTAGCCGCGTGGGCGACCAGAGATGCTATCACGGTTCTTGTGCCTGGTTGGGCTAGAATTGCGAGGCAATTTCTGCAAACCATCGAGGTCGCCAAGTTCTTTCAACTCAGCACGCTTGGCTGCAAACTTGGCAATCATCTTTATACGCTTCTTATCACGAGCGACCATTGATTTCTTAGCCATTACTTGACGCCTCCTTTCTTCTCAAACGGCATGCCGAATTTTTCTAGCAACGCCTTAGAAGCTTCCTTGTTGCCGTTCTTGATAACAAATGTAATCTGCAAACCGTGCAAAACCTGAGTTTCCTCGAATGTCAATTCTGGGAAAATCGATTGCTCGGTGATGCCTAGATTGTAATTGCCACCTTTATCAAACTTCAAGCCAACGCCGTGGAAGTCGCGAACACGAGGCAAAGCAACGTTAATCAAACGATCCATGAACTCGTACATACGAGCGCCGCGCAAAGTTACGCTAACACCAATTGGAGCACCCATACCTTTACGAATGCTAAATGTCGCGATTGACTTTTTGGCTAGTCGAGCCACTGGTGCTTGACCGGTGATTTTCTCGACAGTGTTTTTGACAATTTCAAAATGACGCTTGTCATCTTTCTTTTTGCCGGTACCAACACTCACGACGATCTTTTCCAAAGCTGGCACTTCATGCACGTTCTTTAGATTCAATTCGGCTTGTAGTTCCTTAAGGTAAGTTCCTTGATACAAGGCTTTCAAGCGAGGAGCTGGCACGACAGTTTTCTTTTCTGCCATTATTTAATCTCCTTATTTTTTACCTGGCGAGCAACACGAGTTTTGCCGCCATCAGCATTCTTTACTAAACCAACCCGACTGGTTTTGCCTGATTTCTCATCAACAACCAAAGCGACTTTACTGATATCCATTGGTACGTGAATATCTTTCTTGCCGCCTTTTGGATTGTACTGGCTTGGCTTAACGTGGCGATGTCCAACGCCAACACCTTCGACCAAAACAGTTTGATCTTTGGTGTTAACTTTTAGAACTTTACCAGTTGTACCTTTATTTTTACCAGCAATAATTTTTACGGTATCGTCTTTATGAATTCGAGCCATTAGAGTACCTCCGGAGCTAAGCTAACGATCTTCATGTAGCCCATATCGCGAAGTTCGCGTGGAACTGGACCGAAGACACGAGTAGCTTTTGGTTGCTTGTCATCGTTGATAATCACTACGGCGTTGTCGTCAAAACAGATTGTTGAGCCGTCTTTGCGATGAATTTGATCGCGAGTACGAACAACTACAGCTTTAACAACAGATTTTTTCTTAACGTTACCGGTTGGGCTAGCGTCTTTTACCGAGCAGACGATTACGTCGCCAACGCGAGCGTAACGGCGTCGTGTACCGCCAAGAACGCGAATACACAAAACTTCCCTAGCGCCTGAGTTGTCGGCTACCTTAAGGCGAGATTCTTGTTGGATCATTTGTCGTCCTCCTTAGCCTCTTCCTTAGTTTCGCCAGAAACTTCGTCCTTTAGTCTGATAGAACCGCGAGACTTTTCAATCACCTTAACTAGAGTGAAGCTCTTAGTCTTGGAAATTGGGCGAGTCTCTTCGATCTGCACCTTGTCGCCTTCACCTGCTTCGTTGGTTTCATCGTGAGCAGTGTATTTGCGAGTCACGGTGTACTGCTTGCCGTATAGCGGATGCGTTTCGCGGCTAGTGACCGTCACAGTGATGGTCTTGTCGCGCTTGGCACTCGTTACGACGCCAATCAATGTTCGTCGGGCCATTACTTGCTCTCCTTTGTATTATTAATTTGTGTCAGCAGGCGTGCAATTTCCTTTCGGAGTGAACGCAACGCTTTTGGATTAACTAATTCGCCAGCAGCGTGAGAACGTTTTGCCTGAAGTAAGTCGTTTCGCTTTTCAGCCAATTCCTTCTTCAAGTCGTCAATCGTCTTAACAACTGCTGCTTTAACAGATTTCTTCGTTTCAGCCATTATGCGTCCTCCCGCTTGATGAACTTACATTTGACTGGCAATTTGTGGCTAGCCAGGCGCATTGCTTCGCGAGCAACTTCCTCTGAAACACCCTGCATCTCAAACAGAACAGTACCAGCCTTTACCTTAGCAACGAAGAACTCTGGGTTACCTTTACCGCCACCCATCTTCAAGCCAAGTGGCTTTCGGGTAACTGGAGTGTGAGGGAAGATTCGAATCCAAATCTTACCGCCACGCTTGATGTAACGAGTCATCGCCTGACGAGCAGACTCGATTTGGCGGGAGTTGATGCGCTCGTTTGATTGTGATTGCAATGCAAAGTCGCCGAACGCGATGTAATTGCCACGAGTTGCTTGACCGCGGTTTTTTCCAATACGCACTTTGCGGTGCTTAGTTTTCTTTGGTAACAGCATTTAGCGACTCCTTTCTCCCTTATAAATCCACACTTTCACGCCAATGATACCAGCTGGTGTCTGAGCGCGAGCACAGTGGAAGTCAATATCAGCACGCAAGGTGTGTAGAGGCACTGAGCCTTCGATTACCTTTTCGCGACGTGCCATTTCAGCGCCGTTCAAACGACCAGCCACCTCAATACGAATACCTTTAGCGCCAGCATTCATGGTGTTTTGTGCAGTCATTTTAGTTGCACGGCGGAAGTTGATTCGACGCTCCAATTGGCGAGCGATATTCTCAGCTACCAATTTGGCTGCCAATTCTGGACGACGAACTTCTTCGATGTTAATACGAACAGCCTGACCAGCAATCTTCTCAACTTGCTTCTTCAATTCGTTCACGCCAGCACCACCGCGACCGATAACAACACCAGCTTTTGCCGTGTGAATTGTAATCGTGATCAAGTTAGCGCTACGCTCAATCTCAATGCGATTGATAGTTGGGCGTGAGGCAAATTTCTTTTCAATCAACTCGCGGATTTCATGATCCTGACGAATCGCCTCTGCAAACTCTTTTTTATTGGCCGTAAACCAACGAGAGCTCCAGTTCTTATTGACCTGTAGGCGGAAGTTGATTGGATTCACTTTTTGACCCATTTACTTCTCCTCCTTTTTTGCTGCCGGTTTAGCGGCTTTTTTAGCTGCAGGCTTAGCAGTTTTTGCTTCTGCCTTAGCTTCGGCCTTTTTTGCAGGCGCTTTCTTTGGCTTTTCCGCGCCAGTTACTTCAACCAAAATATTTGAAGTCTTTTTCTGGAATGGCAAAGCGCGACCCTTCGATGCAGGCTTAAAGCGGCGCAATCGCGTACCGGTAGTGACGCTCAAAGTCGTAATTACCAAGCTTTTAGCGTCCAAGCCGTGGTTGTTAATGGCGTTTGCCTTAGCACTTTCGATAGCCTTTTTAACTGGGCTAGCAGCGCGCTTTGGAACGTGCTCCAGAATAACTAGCGCATCAGCTACAGTACGACCTCGTACCAATGCGGCAACCAAGCTAACCTTGCGTGGTGCCTGGTCGACACCTTTTGCGTAAGCGCGAACAGTATAAGTTGTATCAGCCATGATTACTTCTTATCCTTTCCGCCGTGCTTACGGAACTTACGAGTTGGGCTAAACTCACCGAGCTTATGACCAACCATGTTTTCGGTAATCAGCACAGGGACGTGCACTCTACCGTTGTGAACAGCAATCGTTCGACCAACCATTTCTGGTGTGATAGTCGAAGCGCGCGCCCACGTTTTGATAACGGTTCGATCGTCAAGGCTAAGAGCAGCAATTTTCTTTGCTAGCTTTACATCGACGAATGGACCTTTCTTTAATGAACGACTCATCGTGATTTACCTCTTCCTCTTCGCGTCGTGACGCGTGCGTACGATTAATTTATTCGAGCCTTTACGGCGACGAGTTCGATAACCTAATGTCAATTGACCCCATGGAGTACGTGGTGCCTTACCAGTACCGTGGCGACCACCGTCACCACCACCATGTGGGTGGTCTGCGGCGTTCATAACGACACCGCGAACAGTTGGGCGAATACCCTTGCGGCGCTTACGACCAGCTGAACCGATCTTAACATTTTGGTGCTGGACGTTACCGACTACACCGATAGCAGCGGTAGCTTCCAAACGAACTTTGCGAACTTCGCCAGATGGCAATTTGATAGTTGCGTAGTTGCCTTCTTTCGCCATCAACTGAGCTTTAGCACCGGCAGCGCGTACCATTTGTGCGCCCTTACCAGCAGTCAACTCAATAGCGTAAATCATCGTACCAACAGGAATAACTGACAATGGCAAGCGGTTTGAAGCCTCAATTGGAGCTTCTTCGCCAGTTCGGATAGTTTTACCCTTAACCATTGAGGTGTCAGCCAAGATGTAGTGGTACAAATTGTACTGATCCTTAACTCGAGCAATACGAGCTGAGCGGTTTGGATCGTATTCGATTTCTTCAATCGTCAAGGTCAAGCCTGCTGGCAGATTGTGGTTCACCAAGCGGTAGTGACGACGAACGCCGCCTCCGCGATGACGAACAGTAATTCGACCTTGGTTGTTGCGACCGGCATTTTGCTTTTTAGCTTTAATCAGACTTTTAAGAGGTTTTCTTGTTGTAATGTCTGACAAATCCTGACTCGTCATGCCGCGACGAGCAGGAGTGGTTGGATTGTAAGCTTTCACTGGCATTACTTGATCTCCTCCATCTGCTGCTCTACTGCGTCAAACACATCGAGCTTATCGCCTTCTTTCAGCGTCACGTAAGCCTTCTTCCAATCCTTGCGCGTTGTTGTGCCAGGATAGCGATTCTTGCCACGTGAGAAGCGTACAGCTTTGCCGTCTTGTACTAAGGTTTTAACCTTAACTACAGTAACGCCAAATTGCGCTTCTACAGCTGATTTGATTTCGTTCTTATTCAAGTTAAGTGGAACGCGTAGCACATATACACCGTTGGCGCTCTGTGCGTAAGCCTTTTCACTAACGCGTGGGATAATAATCGTCTGTTTCATATTACGCTTCCTCCTTGCCTAGCCATGCAGTAATTACTGGTAGAGCTTCAGGGGTCATAACGATTGTATCCGCATTCAGAATGTGATAAACGCTTAGATAATTAGCGCGAACCACCAAAACGTTCTGAATATTGTTTGTAGCACGCATAAGTTCTGGCGTCTTCTCATCTACAACGATCAGAACACGGCGCTCGAACTTGTTATCGGCTAGGAATGTTGCGACTTCCTTGGTCTTGCCAGTAGTCTTAACATCTTTAACGACAATTTTCTTAGCTTCGTTAGCTACAGTCAAAGCTTGGCGAACTGCCACTTTCTTAGCAGTCTTTGACAATTTTTTAGTGTAGTTTTCGTTGCCGCGTGGGCCAAATACTACACCACCGCCGCGCCAGATTGGGTTACGGCTTGAGCCGAAACGTGCTCGACCGGTTCCCTTTTGCTTCCATGGTTTTTTACCACCACCAGAAACTTCGCCGCGCTGCTTGGTTGTAGCGCTAGCTAGGCGTGCGTTTGCCAAGTAGCTGTCATATGCCAATTTCAATAATTCGTGATTTGGCACTTCCACAGCAAAAATGTCTTTAGGAAGTTTGGTTGAATCTGCCATTACTTGTTACCTCCTAAAATAATCAGCCCCTTTCGTGGTCCAGGAACAGCGCCCTTAACCCCGATTAGATTGGTCTCTGGATCAACATATGCCACTTCCAAGTTCTTGACAGTAACACGTTCGTGACCCATATGGCCAGCCATCGTCTTACCCTTGAAAACTTTTTGTGGATACATCGAGCCAATTGAACCTGGCTTACGAGTATTACCTTTACCACCGTGCGTCTTACGATGACGCTTAAAGTTGTGGCGTTTAATGGTTCCAGCGAAACCTTTACCTTTGCTGGTTCCGGTTGCATCGACAAAATCGCCGACTTCAAACGCGGAAACATTAATTTCACTGCCAACTTTCAGATCCTCTGGAATCTGGTCGACACGGAATTCCCGAATATGTTTCGGGGTCACTTGGGCTGGCTTAACGTGTCCAGCCACGGCCTTGCTCAGGTTCTTACCCTCTCCAAAAGCTACCTGTACCGCATTGTAACCGTCGGTTTCGACAGTCTTCACCTGAGTAACGGTGACAGGGCCGGCTTGGATCAGCGTTACCGGAATGGCTTTGCCGTCTTCAGCCAAGAGCTGGGTCATACCAAGTTTGGTACCGAGAAGTGTTTTCACTTTTCCTCACTCCCACTTAAATACTCCTGATGACGTGCGGTTTCTGGATTCTGGGAGAACATTAAACGTAAACATCCGCTCATAACCAGACCTGCTCATTCATCAAGGAGAACAGTTGATATTACGCGTAATAGAAATTACTTCCTCACTATAGCACGTTATGTATATTATTGTCAATAAAAGACAGGCTCTAAATCATCACACCAACCGGCGTAAACGAAGTCAGAATTGCCATGAAAATTATCGTGACATACCAAATTTTCCGGTTGAATTGATATTTCTCAATTTTTAAGACTAATAGCAACGCAATAAATAGCCCGGCAGGAATAGCCTGGACGACCAAACCGCCCATCTCAACTGGATTTTTTAGACGAAGCCACAGCGCACTTAATATCACAAAAACCACCAATTTCAAGAAAAATGAACCGTCATTATCATAAATGCGTTCGCGCCCTTTGCGACTAAACAGCTCGCTAGACTTCGAGCGATTACGAGCATAAGTACGAGTTTTTTGTTTTGTCATAAGCTGAATGGAATTATAACATAAAAAATCCGCCCCATTCAAGAGGCGGAAATTTTATATATCGTTAAATTACATACGAATTTCAGCGTCAACGCCAGCTGGCAAGTTCAAGTTCTGCAAGCTATCAATCGTCTTTGGTGTAGCATTTGTAATGTCAATCAGACGCTTGTGAACGCGGCGCTCGTAAGATTCACCACCAGTTTTGTAAACGTGCGGACTCTTTACGACAGTGTAAGTGCTGCGTCGAGTTGGTAAAGGCACTGGACCAGCCACGTTAGCACCTGTGCGAATTGCGGTGTCGATAATTTGTTTTGCTGATTGGTCGATGACTTTGTGGTCATAAGCCTTCAGACGAATACGGATTTTGATTCCTGTATCTTGAGCCATAGCTCCTCCTTGTGTGCGATCTCGTAACCTCTAATTGTCCTATTTATAGTCAATCGAGTTCTCGAGATAAATTATTATTAACTATGCGATTATATCAGCAATTTTCCGCTTTATCAAGATGAGAAATCATTTCTGCAATAATTCCAGCGGATTTATTCAGCGATTCTTTTTCTCGCTCGGTAAGCGGATAGCCCGCCAAAATCTTCACGCCGTCGCTACTGATTGTCGATGGCAATCCAAGTACAACATTATTCAAGCCATATTCGCCTTCAGCCAAAGAGCAAACAGGATAAACCGTGTGTGTCGATTTTCGGAGCGCCGAAACGATCTTAGACACAACAAACCCAATTGCAAAATACGTTGATTTCTTTGTTTCAATCACCCGATAAGCTCGGTCGCGAACCTTCTGCTCAATCCCGTCAATCATTTCCTCTGTAAATCCAGGATATTCTCTAATCGGCACTTCACCAATTTGCGCCGTTTCAATTGTCGAAAATGATGAATCGCCATGCTCGCCCAGAATATAAGCGTCAACCGCCTTACTGTCGACATTGAAAGCATCTGCCAAATACGACTTCATTCGCGAAGTATCAAGCGTCGTGCCCGTCCCAAACACACGATTTTTCGGCAAACCAGACTCCTTAAGTGCCACGTAAGTCAGAACATCAACCGGATTACTGACAATCACCAGATACGGCTTCGCGCCATTCGCCATAATATTTTTCACAATATCACGCATAATTTTCGCATTAACGTCAATCAATTCTAATCGAGTTTGACCAGGAAGCTGTGGCGCACCCGCAGTAATCACAACGATGTCATCGTCATTGATATCAGAATAATTTCCCGTATGAACCACGACATTTCTGTCAATTCCCATCGCGTCGTTAATGTCAGCCGCTTGACCCCAAGCTAAATCCTCACTACGGTCAATCAACACAATCTCTTCAATGACACTACGCAATGCACACGCATAAGCCGCCGTTGCACCAACCATTCCGCCTCCGCCAACAATTAGCAATTTCTGTTTATTCACCAAAATCTCCTTTTTCTGTTTTATATTAGATGTATTTATTTTGCCATAAACATTACCGCTTTGTCAATTAACTTTACTTTACAGCAAAAAACATGTATAATATCGGCAATCTATTAACTTTTACATATTATCAACGGGAGGATATATGGAAAAAAGAATGTTTGCAGAAAAAGCGCCACGCGTCGATACTGCAAAAGTATATCGAGCACTTGCAATGCTAGCTTTATTACCATCGTGTGTATTGGCTGGATGCGCAGGCGAAAAAGGAGTTGATGCTGGAAGCTCAAGTTCAGCCCCATACGACGGCTCTGAAACTGCCACATCTCAGCCAGAAAATAGCAATACCGAGAATCCGTCACAAAATAAGAAAGATGCTTCTGCGGGAAAAATAGATATAGAAAAGAACTCAATGTATTATGCAAAATACGACAATCGCGAAGGTTTTTCAGCTTACTGCGTAGAACACGGTTACGAGGATCCTCAAATAGTAGACTGCTCGGTATATTTTTGCGATGGGGATGATATGGTTCGGCTTAAATTCGATTTTTTAGATCTCGCCGAACAAACCCAAAGAAAAAGAGTACCTGAAGCTTCGGATCTAATGAGCAAAACAGACATGCTAGCAAGACAATACGAGGATTATGTTCCAACCGAAATCACAAAGAATGAAGACGCATGTCGAGAGAAGAAAAGCAGCGTAGGACAATTCACTAAGCCTGTATCTTTTCCGCGCGACGAAAATGAGCAATACCTCTGCCTTCCTCAATTTATGGCCACGATAGATGGTAAAAAGGTGGGCATGAAAATCACAAAGACCACATCTGTCGATGAGAAAGAGAATGACGGACCGTACTATCCTCTATACAAGATTGGTACTTCTGAACAATGTTTTGATCTGAGAACTCTCGATTAAACATACATTATCACAGCGACATCAAAAATCCCCCGAAAGTTCGGGGGATTTAATTAGGCTTGTGTTATCAAGATTATTTGTTGATCTTTGTAACAACACCAGCACCAACTGTACGGCCACCTTCGCGGATAGCAAAGTTCAAACCTTGCTCCATAGCGATTGGTGCAAGCAACTTAACCTTGAAGGTTACAGTGTCGCCTGGCATAACCATTTCTTTGTCAGCTGGCAATTCAACTTCACCAGTAACGTCAGTTGTGCGGAAGTAGAACTGTGGCTTGTAGCCCTTTGAGAATGGAGTGTGGCGACCGCCTTCTTCCTTCTTCAAGATGTAAACTTCAGCTTCAAACTCAGTATGTGGAGTAATTGTGCCTGGCTTTGCCAAAACTTGACCACGCTCAATGTCGCTGCGTTCAATACCGCGTAGCAAGACACCTGCGTTGTCACCTGCTTGACCTTGGTCAAGAGATTTCTTGAAGGCCTCAATACCAGTTACAACTGACTTCTGAGTTGGCTTCAAACCAACGATTTCAACTTCGTCGTTCAATTTAACAACACCCTGCTCGATACGACCAGTTGCTACTGTACCACGACCCTTAATTGAGAAGACGTCCTCAATTGGCATAATGAATGGTTTGTCCATGTCACGTGCTGGCTCTGGAATGTAGCTGTCCATTGCGTCAACCAATTCCATAATAGCGTCTTCGTATTTCTCTTCACCTTCAAGAGCCTTAAGAGCAGAACCCTTGATGATTGGAGCGTCTTTGTCGAAGCCGTTCTTTTCAAGAAGTTCGCGAACTTCTTCTTCGATCAGCTCAACCATTTCTTCGTCAGCCATGTCCATCTTGTTCAAGAAGACAACGATCTTTGGCACACCAACCTGCTTTGCAAGCAAAACGTGCTCACGAGTCTGAGGCATTGGGCCGTCAGTTGCAGCGATAACCAATACCGCACCGTCAACCTGAGCAGCACCGGTGATCATGTTCTTGACGTAGTCAGCGTGTCCTGGCATGTCAACGTGTGCATAGTGACGATTCTTTGATTCATACTCTTGGTGTGAAGACGCGATAGTAATACCACGTTGCTTCTCTTCTGGTGCGTTGTCGATCTGGTCGTACGCAACAGGTTTGTTAACTGCGCTTGGTAGGCGCTTTGCCAACACTGCAGTAATCGCAGCAGTCAGCGTAGTCTTACCGTGGTCAACGTGGCCCATTGTACCAACGTTAACGTGCGGTTTGCTTCGGTCAAATGCATCTGCCATTTGTAGAAGTTCTCCTTAATTTAATTATTATTTTTCACGCGGGTACAGTCCATAAAAAAGACCTCACGGCGTATGAGTTTAATTATAACGATTTTCCAATCAGTTGTAAATAGCCTATTTCTTACTATAATACTTCGCTAGGAACGAATCGCGAAACTCGTAAAAAGTTCCATCCTCCAAGCTGGCTCGAATATCATCAACCAACTTAACGATAAATCGCTCGTTGTGGATTGACAACAATGTCCCCGCCAACGACTCGCGGGCGTGCAAAAGATGACAGAGATAAGCCGCCGTGTAATTCTTGCAAGTATAGCAATCGCAATCGTCCATAATTGGCGCAAACATCTCACGGTATTTTCGACCACGCACATTGACCCGACCAAACGGCGTATACGCGGCGCCATTCCTGGCTACACGCGTTGGACTCACACAGTCAAAGGTGTCAATTCCCTGCTCAATCGCCGCAAAAATATCATCAGGCTCGGAAATTCCCAGTAAATGACGCGGTTTATTTTCAGGCAGAATCTGGTTGACCCACTGAATCGTTTGCGCCATAGTTTCCTTTTCCAATGCGCCACCGATTCCATAGCCATCAAAATCCATCGCGCCCAAAAACTCGGCAGTCTGCTTCCGCAAATCCTCGTAATTCGCGCCTTGCAAAACGCCAAATAAAGCTTGGTACGGCTTATCTGGACGAGCCGCCCTTAGGCGCTTGACTTCCGCCAAACTTCGCTCCGCCCAAGCATGCGTCCTGGCCAGCGCCTCAACTTGATATTCGTACGGATCAATCAAAGAGGTCAATTCGTCAAACGCAAAAGTAATGTCAGCGCCAATTCCAGCCTGAATTTGCATGGACAATTCTGGCGTGAATTTATGGTAAGAGCCGTCCAGATGCGACTTAAACATTACGCCGTTTTCGTCCACCCAAGCATGACGCGACGATTTTTTAGCAATCGCAATTTCTTCATCGACATCAGTACTCATAGCTAAAACCTTCTTAAAACCCGATCCCAAACTCAGCACCTGAAAACCGCCGCTATCCGTAAACGTCGGACCATCCCAGTGCATAAATTTACCAAGATATCCAGCCTTCTCAATCAACTCATGTCCCGGCTGCAGATATAGATGATAAGCATTCGCCAGCACCGCCTGCGCGCCAACACCCTTCACCATCTCAGGAATCATCGCCTTAACATTAGCCTTAGTTCCCACCACAATAAACGCCGGCGTTTTAATATCTCCATGCGGCGTGTGAATAATTCCCGTTCGTGCCAACGTGTCGTTAAATCGTGAAGTTATTTCAAAAGAAAAAGGTTTTTCCTGCATAATCTGTTTGATTATATCACGAAATGGTCGACGGGTCGTTTCGCGACAAGCTAATCACATCGCTACATCGCACCAAGTAATATTTATTCTCTTCCACGTTATTAACCATTAACACAGGCTCGCCGCGACTAAGCGGCAATTCCGACACGCTTAATATTCGGCCGTCAATATCTGGCCTATCGTTAATTTCTGGATTCCAGACCACCAAATTATCCGCACACAGCGCAAATTTCTCAACATATTCACGGCTATTCGCTTCTTCTAACGGAACATCATTCCACGAAACCGCATTCAGCAAATCGCCAGGTAAACACCGGTATGCCGAAACTACACATTCGCCCTTAAATTCCCGCACTCTGCTAATATCCTGAATTACATTACGAGCGGCGCATTCATACTGACTCAATACATCAAGCTGCTCATTAAGAGGCAATTTATAGAAACACTCATCATTAACTACTTCACTTGCAAAATTTGCAATTTTATGAAGTTCATTTACCGCCATTTTAAGCTCTTCAGCTTCACTATCAAATCCTTCCAAACGAATAATCTTATCTCTGTCGGGTATCACATAAACCTTCTTCGAAAAGTCTTCAAGCTCACCATCTATCGTCACTTCAAGCGCCGCGTAAAATTTATCATGATAGCTAACGAAACACATACCATCAATACACGCCTCAGAAACGTCCATAAATTCATACTGTAATTCATTATTTTTCGTAGCATCAGGAGCCAACGCAAAACCGGTAAATTCAACAGTGCTAATGCCATAAAGTCTTGTCGCAGAAAACTCAGACAAATGATCATTTAATATTTGGGTATATTCTCTTGATACTTCATCAAACTCCGACTTGTCAACATAAGAAAGATCCGTCGCTAGCTGCCAAGCAGTCTCCTGAAAATCGTCATTAAAAACCGTTTCAAATAAATCAATAGAGACCCCGATCTCCTCTTTGTCAATTGGCGCCATATCAAGCACGTCTTTCATATCTACATAAAAAGTCGTAAATCGATTTTTAATATCAAACATTTCCAGCACAGGACGATTATCGCGCCACGTAAAACTCGGTAACCATCCAGATAGAACCGCAGGATTAGCGTCTTCTACATTATTTTCCCTGCCGTCAATTTTAACCTTATACGCCTGGCATTTCACTTGAATTCCGCCATCATATGGAATCTCATTCAAAACGTCATTTATCTCATCTATCAAAAACTGCCTCGACTCCGCATCTTGAATGTCGCCGACACCAGCAACTTCTTCAATTTTGTCAGCATAGTGGCGCAATTTACGCACACATCGAGGAACGCCGCTATCATCTGGCAATAACTCTATTGATACAATCGCCTGCTTGTCAAGCGGAAAATAATAGTCCTTCTGCGAAGTTCGCACACACAAAGCAGCCATCTCTTTGGTGTAAGTCGCAAACGGCGCTGAAATCTCAGGATCAATTTCCATGGGAGATATCAAATCCGCCACACCCTCAACTGACTGCAGACGATACGAATCGTCCTCTTCGGATTGACTATATCCAACAACTCTAACCTTCTCGCCCTCAATATCGCCAACGTGTGCAGCTTGTTCTATCTCAGCAATTGCAATCTCGTCGTTTTCTCCGTCGAGCAATAAATTCGCACCAGCAATTCGCCTCCAGTCCTCATCAGAGAACAGCTCGGGAGAATTAGACTCCGTATTAGGCTTTGAATGCTCCATATTACTATATATTATACAACTTTAATCGATATTTACAAGCATAGTCCCCTCCGTATGCTGTATACTAGAAACATGAGCAATAAAACCCTCGTTGATTTGGACCAGTGGCTAGCCCCGCACAAATCCACAATTCAGGCGCGTGAGAAGTATATTTCTTCGAAGCTGAAAACGGTTTTAAGCGGCAAGACGCCGGCCGAATTCGCGATGGGTTTTTTACATTTCGGACTTCATAAAACAGATGCAGGCTGGACATTTCGTGAATGGGCGCCGAATGCCACTCGGATGTTCTTAGTTGGCGATTTTTCAGATTGGAAAGAGCGCGAGGAATTCGCATTAAATCGCGATAAAAACGGCGAATGGAGCGTAAATCTTTCTGAAAATTCACTTCGTCACGGACAAAAATATAAATTGCGTGTCTATTGGTCTGGCGGCGATGGCTGGCGTCTGCCCTCATACTCAAATTACGTCATCCAAGATAACAATTCTGTCGATTTTTCCGCAGTTGTATGGTCGCCAAAAACTCCCTATGATTGGCAATATAAAACCCCGCCCAAGCCAAAAGTTCCTTTAATTTACGAAGCGCACGTTGGTATGAGCAGCCAGAAAGAAAAAGTTGCCAGTTTCAGTGAATTTACCACGGAGGTTTTGCCGCGAATTAAGGAATCTGGCTATAACACCATTCAACTTATGGCAATCGCCGAGCATCCATATTATGGCAGTTTCGGTTATCACGTCAGCAACTTTTTCGCGGTTTCGTCAAGATTTGGCACTCCCGACGATTTTAAGAAATTGGTCGACACGGCACACGGAATGGGACTGCGCGTCATCATTGACCTCGTTCACGCTCACGCCGCCAAAAACGAAGTCGAAGGTTTGGGCAATTTTGCCGGCGATCCGACACAATATTTCAAGCCAACAAATCATCCAGAATGGGATTCGCGATTATTCGATTACGGCAAGCCAGAGGTTTTGCATTTTTTGGCAAGCAATTGCCGATGGTGGCTAGACGAATATCACGTTGACGGTTTCAGGTTTGATGGCGTAACTAGTATGATTTACCACGATCATGGACTCGGAAAAAGCTTCACTAGTTATGACGATTATTTCCGCGATAATGTCAACAAAGACGCGCTCGCTTATTTAAGATTGGCAAATGAAACCATTCACGCCGTTCACCCCGACGCCACGACAATTGCGGAAGAAATGAGCGGTTTTCCTGGACTTGGTGCATCGACAAAAGACGGCGGACTGGGCTTTAATTATCGCTTGCAAATGGGCGCGCCAGATTTATGGATAAAAACCCTGAAAGAGAAAAATGATGAAGATTGGGATTTGGGGCAATTAGCTTACACTTTGGGTTCGCACCGGCCAGAGGAAAAAGTCATCAATTACGCGGAAAGTCACGATCAAGCGCTCGTCGGCGATAAAACGCTGATTTTCCGATTGATTGATAAAAATATGTATTGGCACATGGATAAAATTGATCCAGATCTTAAGACCGAACGCGGAATAGCCCTGCATAAACTAATTCGTCTAATGACAGCTGGGCTGCATGGCGGCGGTTATTTGAATTTTATGGGCAATGAATTCGGGCATCCGGAATGGATTGATTTTCCGCGCGAAGGTAATAATTGGTCGTTTAAGCACGCTCGTCGGCAATGGAATTTACGCGACAACGGCTTCTTAAAATATCAATGGCTGGGTGATTTTGACGCGGCGCTGATGAAGATTATTAGGCAAATTGATAATCCTAATATTCACCATTTGACGGTTCGCCAATCTGATCATACGGTCAGTTTTATGCACGGCGACTTTTTATTTGTTATCAATTTTTCGCCCGACAAATCCCACTCAGATTACACAGTACCCGCAGAAGCCGGCTCTTATAGGTTGGCATTAAGTAGCGACGACAAGAACTTCGGCGGACAGGAGCGAATAGACCATAATTCCCGATTTTTCACTTTCCCAGCTGATAATAGCCACAATCTTAAAGTTTACTTGCCAGCCAGAACGGGCATTATTTTACAGAAAGTTGATTAAACTCCTCCTAGTGTTGACTTTTTTACGCAAGTGTGGTATAAATTAAATAAGCTTTTGTTGACAATCCCGTCAACAAAAGTAGCTCTTGTATAGCTCGAGAAGGAGAGTCACCATGCTCAAGTTGAAAATCACAACCACAGTCCTGGCTTTGGCTGGTCTAGTGTTGCTCCTTATGGGAGGAACATACTTTACAGCCGCCGCAGCCATCGTTTGTACAGCAATGGCATTGCCTCTAGCCTTCCATCTAACATTTAGGTGGTTTGTAGAGGATCCACACGACGGTCTACTGTGGTTCTGGTCGGTCGTGTGGACCATTATGTCAGTGATGGCGGCGGCTAGCATGCTCCAATACATTGGGGCTATGGACGTACCGCTTAGCGCGACCATCGACAACGCACAAAAGATGGGAGACGTGGGACAGTATGTCTCAATCGCGAACATTGTCTCCATTCTTCTTTCGGTTAGCGTACCACGACGGTCGCCCACATGCGACGATGATAGTGACAACAAGGGCTAACGCCCGTCAAGAAATAGTTCGCCTTGAGACTTTTAGTCTCGGCTGGAGCTCTCTTGGCGGGCTATTTCTATTGGCATAAAATTTGTTACACTAGATATTGTGAAGAAAAAAGTACCAAAATTCATTGAGCAATCATTAGCCCGAGTCGCTAATCTTTACAGCTTTGAGCCGGAGCATCATCTGGAGAAAATTGACGAAAGTTTGACGCCGAATATGCGAGCTTTGCGCCTGGCTATGACGATTGCCGAGCAACTTCTGAGTATGGGCGTAGTGGCGCGCGATGTGGTTCGTATGGCGCAAGGAATCACGCGGACATATTGCCGCAGACCCGTTCACGTGGACGTGAGTTACACTTTGGTGACAATTTCTCAAGACCGCGGAGTTAGCCATGAGCCTTTGACGATGGCGCGAGTTATCGTTCCTGACGACCCTAATTATCAATTGATTCAAGCATTGCAATTATTAGCCCTCGATATTCGCCGCAAACAGCTTTCCCTGGAAGAAGCCGAAGAGCGATTGCAACAAATACTCAAAAAACCCACCGAACATTCCCGGCTAGTCGTTTACGCGGCGGGCGGATTAGTGAGCGCGGGTTCTGTTATCCTGTACGGCGGCAGTTTGCTCATGGCATCAATCGCGTTTCTGCTCGGATTCTCAGCGACTGGATTATTAAGATGGCTAGGACGTATTGGCGCACCGTTGTTTTATTCGCAAGCCCTCGTGGCGATTTTCGTAACATTGGTGGCGGCGGGCGCAGCTTGGTGTAGCAATTATCTGAGACTAAGCGTCAATGCAACATTGTTGGTTATCAGCGGAATTGTCTTATTAGTCGCGGGACTAATGTTTGTCGGCGCATTTCAAGACGCAATTGACGAATATTACATGACTGCCAACGCCAGATTGTTAAAAGTCGTAATGGCGACGGGCGGTGTAATTGCTGGCGTGATGGTCGGATTATACATTGCGACAAAATTTGGCGTTACTTTCCCAGCAACTCCAGATCGATTGACATTAGCAGACAAGCACACTCAATATTTGGGTGCTGGAATTATCGCGGCGGCGTTCGTTTTGAGGAATCATTCTCGATTTTTAGGAATGGTTATCTCTGGATTGATCGCAATTTTCGGCTGGTGGATTTCAAGATTAGCCATGAGTTTTGGTTTTGATATCGTAACAGCGAGCGGCATCGCGGCGGCGGTAATTGGAATAGTTGCAGTCATGACTTCCAGATTATGGAAATTCCCTTCCCTGGCGATTATTGCGGCAGGAATCGTGCCATTAGTTCCAGGATTGTCGCTTTACAATGGATTGATGGGCGTCGTTCTATATCCACCGAACAGCGCAAACTTCCTACCAGCCTTGGCTATCTTAGCACGAGCAATCCTCATCGGCGTAGCAGTAGCAATTGGCGCGTCATTCGGCAACATCGTCGGTCGCCCAATTCGCCGACAATTTATCAATTTATTCCGTCGCAACACGCAAGCATCATAAAAATAACCCGAAATTTAGCCAAACAAAAATCCCCGGATTCGCTCCGAGGATTTTTATGAGGTAGAGATTATTTATTTCGCTTTTCGATAATCTCTTGCGCAACGTTTGGTGGAACTTCCTCGTATTGAGCTAATTCCATCGTTGAAGCGGCGCGACCCTGAGACATTGAGCGAATGTCCGATGTGTAGCCGAACATATTTGCTAATGGCACAAACGCCTTAATCAACTTAGCACCACCCATCAAGTCTTCCATAGCGTCGATACGTCCGCGACGTGAGTTAAGGTCGCCGATGATGTCACCCATGAAGTCTTCTGGTGTAGTAACTTCAACCTTCATAACTGGCTCAAGCAAGATTGGGTTAGCTTGCTTAATACCTTCACGAGCAGCTATCGAACCTGCCAATGAGAACGCCAATTCTGAGGAGTCGACATCGTGGTATGAACCATCGTAAAGTGTAGCCTTAACGTCAACAACTGGATAGCCAGCAATAACACCGCCTTCCAATGTTTCGCGAATACCCTTCATTACGGCTGGGCGATATTCCTGAGGAACCACGCCACCCTTAATTTCATCAACGAATTCAAAGCCCTTACCAGTCTCATTAGGCTCAAAGCGAACCCAAACGTCACCATATTGACCGCGACCACCAGACTGCTTAGCGTGCTTACCTTGAACTTCAGAGCGACCCTTGATGCTTTCGCGGAAGGCAACCTGAGGTTCACCAATATTGGCTTCAACCTTAAATTCGCGCTTCATACGGTCGATAAGAATGTCTAGGTGCAACTCGCCCATTCCTGACATAATTGTCTGACCTGTTTCTTCGTCTGTGTGAATTCGGAAAGTTGGATCTTCTTCAGCCAAGCGCTGCAATGCCAACGCCATCTTTTCCTGGTCAGCCTTTGACTTTGGCTCAACCGCGATTGATACAGGTGGCTCTGGGAATTCAATTGATTCAAGAGCAATCGGATGAGCTACGTCTGCTAACGTGTTACCAGTCGCAGTAGACTTCAGACCAACCACAGCGGCGATGTCACCAGCTTCAACCTTGCTAATTTCTTCACGCTTGTCAGCAAACATACGAACAATTCGTCCAATTCGCTCTTTTTCGCCAGTTGTCGTATTAAGAACGTAGCTTCCTGAAGTCAAAACACCAGAATAGACACGAACGAAGATCAACTTACCAACAAATGGGTCGGCAGCAATCTTAAACGCCAAAGCAGACAAAGGTTCCTTGTCTGATGGCTTGCGGCTAACTTCGTCGCCAGTCTTTGGATTCTTACCCCAAATTTCATCAACGTCTAGCGGACTTGGCAAGAAGTCAACCATCAAGTCAAGCAACTTCTCAACGATCACACCGCGACCATCACCACCAGTAACTAGGTAAAAGTCACCAGCCAAAACTCGCTTACGTAGAGCCATCTTTAGCTCATCAACGGTAATAGCGTCCTCGCCCTGCTCCAAGAACTTCATAGTAAGTTCGTCGTCAGCTTCAACAGCGTTTTCAACCAACAGAGAACGTGCGTTCTTAGCTTTTTCAAGCATGTCAGCCGGAATTTCGCCAACCTTAAGCTCGTGGTCTGTATAGTCGTCGTAGGTGTAAGCCTTCATGTCAATCAAGTCGACAACACCGTTGATAGTCTTTTCAAAACCAATTGGCAAGTGAACTGGGAAAGCCTGCTTACTCAAACGGTTGTGAATTGACTCAAGAGATTTGTAGAAGTCACCACCCGTCTGGTTGATCTTGTTAACGAAACAAATACGAGGCACGCCGTACTTATTAGCCTGGCGCCAAACAGTTTCAGACTGAGCTTCAACGCCCATCTTACCGTCAAAGACTGTAACCGCACCGTCAAGCACGCGCAAGCTACGCTCAACCTCAGCGGTAAAGTCGATGTGCCCTGGAGTGTCAATAATGTTAATCTTATGATCTTTCCAGAAACAAGTCACAGCAGCTGACGTAATAGTAATACCACGCTCTTTCTCCTGTGCCATCCAGTCGGTGGTAGCACCGTCACCTTCACCACGAACCACACCGATCTTATGTGTCAAGCCAGTGCGGTACAAAATACCCTCAGTTGTCGTCGTTTTACCGGCGTCAATATGGGCAATAATACCAATATTTCTAAAATTCTTTAGCGGAACATGCGTCTCTGCCATAAATTTTCCTTTATATTACGTTAATTTGCCGAGATTTTTGGTCAATTTTTTGGCACCAAAAAACTACTCTTGCGTTTTATTATATCAGTTATCTATGTTTTTGACTAGCTCTGAGTCGGAGGATTTTTAGACTCGTTGTTGCTCTGAGCTGGCGCTGCAGACGGATAGTTAGCTGGAGGCTGCTCTATAGGCGGCTGCGCGTACGTTGGCGGATATTGATCAGGTTGCTGCGGATAGTAATTTTGTTGTGGATATTGCTGTTGCGGCGGAATTGGTTGTTGATATGGCTGCTGTGGATACTGAGACTGCTGCGGGAATTGTCCAGCGACAGGATATGGATAAGTATTCATCTTGCGTCGATTACTGACAGAAACGGCGATTGCGATAATTGACACTGTTAAGAATAATGCTCCCGTTGAAAGAATCACCACAACCACGATTATAACTGTAATGTTATTTTCTGATTCGCTCGCACTGGCTTCTGCGCTAGATACCTCGCCTTCCGTAGAATCATCTGGAGTATTGGATGAAACTTCGATCATCTTCGCCACCAAATAATTGTCGGGGTATTTTTTATCCAATTGTTCAAATTTAGCTTTTGCCTGAGAATATTTACCTTGAGAAAAACTCTCCAAGCCGTCTTCCCAGAGCTTAGTCAATTCGCCGTTTGCCGATAACGCAACATTATTTTTCTTCGCCATAGTTTTCAGATCAGCGATATCACGGAATATTCCCTCTCCAAAGCAAGAATTGTTGTGCTCGCTCCTATCCGCACAGGATGAACCGCCGTAAGTGTTTAGGCCAATCTGCTTACCATCGTCATCGAACGCTGGACCGCCACTGTTGCCTGCCGCAATTTGCGCACTCATTGAAAATAGCTTATGGCCGCCCGCGTCACTGCCCGAACCAGAAACATCTCCCTGAGTAACGGTTGGCACAGTCTTACTCTTCTTCGTATTTACGCCGTCGTCGACAATCGCTGGATAACCAATCGCCGTCACTCGATCACCTCTAGAAATCTTAGAACTATCGCCTAGCTCCACCGCCGGAAATCGTCCTTCAACCTTCAAAATTGCCACGTCACTTTTGTCACTATTCAGATCCATGCCATGACCCTTCAAATCAACTTCCGCGTCAATTTTCTTGGCTGGAATATTAGTCTTCGTCTTTTTCCACTTAAGATTGCCCGAACCGTCATCTTCGCGCGCAATAGGTTCGCTTGAGGTCTGAATGACGTAATCGTATCGATCGTTTTGCGAGCGTATATTGTCGGCAGGAACTTGATTGATAAGACCAAGAATTGCCGCTTGCGCACTCTGATCGCCGCCATTAGCCTTATTTGCCAAATCCCGAAGCGTCTCTCGAGTTACATAGCCCGCGTCTACCACAAACTTTATATATTTATTCATGTTCTCTTGCGTGTTGAGACCCATGATCATACTCTGATTAGAAACTTCAGTAACATGCCCGTTTGTAGCAATGTAGCCATCGTCAGAAACAATCGACCCGCTACCAATTCCACCCGTACACAAACCATTCAGCTGCATACTCGCACCATTCTGTGCCGTATAAATCATATCAGCACAACGATATGTTCCCACGCGGACCGTAGCAATTTGATTCCTTGCTACCACTTTAATAACAGAATCTTCGTCCAGTTCATCCAAAGTATTCGTAGTGTCTTTATCTTCTGAGAAATTTTCTGCCTTAGTTTCGGTCTTAGCTATCATAGCGGAAGCCACTTGCGCCTCATTATTACCATCAGCCCTAACCAAATAGCTACTGTCTGGATTCTGGAAAGTAACCTTAGCAACCAGCGCCTCTAGCTGGTCAATGTATGGCTGTGTGTACGAATTTTTACTCAATGCAAAAATCGTCATCCAGTAAGGTCTGCCGTTCTGAATTGTCAAATAAGTTATTTTTTCACCAGTTTTCTGCCACTTGCCGTCAATAGTGCTTCCGTAATCAACGACCATCTTCTTAAACTTGCGTCCAGAAATCGTCGCGTCGCTGGTGTGATATTTTAAGTTAGGATTATCCTTCTTCTGCTTGTTGATATCGCCCTGAAGCATTAAATCCAAATCTGAATATTTCTTCGTGTCCTTGTATTCCTCGGGCATCGTTGATCGATCAAAATAAGCCTTTTTGCGCGAAGTTATGATTGAGAAGTCTGGCATAATCTTCCTAAATGAAAACTTCTCTTCTTCTTCCTCCTTCGGCTTTTCTGAACCTTTTCTGAAATTCAATCGCAAAATCGCATAAGCACGACTTTCTTTCAATTCATCGTCAGCATATGTAGTGGCGCTATACTGTTTCTCATTAGAGTCTTTATTTAAGACGTGACCTTCGCCAGTAAAAACACTCTTGTCGTATCGAATTGAATAGCCATATTTGGAAACGACTTTTTGCAAGCTCTTAGCATCTTCTTCGGCAAAAATCTTCTGGATCTTCTTTTTTGCGGTTTTACTAACTCCGGAAGAGCGGTTATTATTAATGACAATCAGCCCAACTATAACAGAGATCAAGAAAACTACACCCAAAACGATGGCTGCAATTTTTAATTTCTTCATTGACTTCTGATTCATGCCGCTACGATCCTAACGATAATTTACAAATTGCAGAGGCGTGTCATAATCACTTTCTCGTAATAAACTAATGACTTTTTGCAGTTCGTCCTTCGACGCAGAAGTGACACGAACGAGGTCGCCTTGAATTTGGGGCTTAGCTTTCGGCGCATTAGCGCGAATATCAGCAGCAATTTGCTTCGCCGTCGGCTGATCAAGACCTTGCTTGAACGGAATCTCCCAAGTCGTCTTCAGGTTCGAAACAACTTTTTCTTTTGATAAATCCAAAACTTTGCTCGACTGACCGCGCCCTGCCAATTTCTTGCGCACTATATCCAGAACGGCGTCAACTTGCCAATCATTGTCGCCAGTAATTTTCAGACCCTTTTTATCATCCAGCCAATCAATTGCCGCGCTCGTCCCCTTAAAATCATAACGCCCTTGGATTTCTTTTTCAGCCTGCATGAAAACATTATTCATCTCAGCCTTGTCAATTTCTGACACAATATCAAACGAAAAACTCGCCATTTCTCCCTCCTAATTTTTTCTATTATATCAAAAAATCGCCCTGTTTAGAGCGATTTTATGATTTTGCTTTCAAGCAATAATTAGCCGCGAGCAAAGTGTGCAAAGGCGCGGTTAGCTTCAGCCATCTTATGGGTGTCTTCCTTCTTCTTGAAGGCAGCACCAGCTTCATTGTAAGCGTCAACGATTTCCAATGCCAATCGCTGTGAATATGGCATTCCACTACGAGCGCGAGCTGATTGAACTAACCAACTGAACGCATAGTGCAATTGTCGATGTCCCTGAACTGGGAATGGAATCTGGTAGTTAGCACCACCAACGCGACGAGATTTAACCTCGAAGCTTGGGCTAACGTTCTTCAATGCTTTCTCAAACACTGCCAATGGATCTTCAGAATCCAATTTCTTAGCAGCAGTTTCTAGGGCTGCGTAGACAGCGCGTTCAGCCGCCAACTTTTTACCGTCTAGCATTGACTTGTTGATCAAGCGCTGAACTAGTACGCTTTGGTATCGGCGATCAGGCTTAAGTTCACGCTGCAATTTCTTGGTAACTTTACGAGGCATGATTATTTATCCCCTTTCTTTGTACCGTACTTAGAGCGACCCTTCTTGCGGTTGTTAACACCCTGAAGGTCAAGCGCACCACGTACGATGTGATAACGCACACCAGGAAGGTCAGGCACACGACCACCACGGATCAAGACCACAGCGTGCTCCTGCAAGTTGTGACCTTCACCACCGATGTACGCCCAAACTTCATAGCCGTTGTTCAATTTAACACGAGCAACTTTACGCAAAGCTGAGTTTGGTTTCTTTGGCGTCTTAGTCGTCACACGCACACAAACACCACGCTTAAGCGGTGCATTCTGGTCGTAATAACGTGTTTTTAGGGCGTTATGAATACGACCTAGTGCTGGCGACTTGGACTTTTTATTAGCCGTTTGGCGCGGTTTGCGCACCAATTGGTTGATTGTTGGCATCCAATTTCTCCTTGGTTGATTAACTAATTATGGCAATTTGCCTTACGGTTTGGATTCAGCAACTCCGCCCCGTGTCTATACCTTTTCCGCCGAGATTGCAGTCTGTACACATTCAAACCACCGCGCACTCCGAAAAGAGGAAACTCTGAGAAGAATTATAACACACTTGACGGCAAATATCTACCCAGAATATAAGGATTTTGTCTACAAAAACACAGGATAACTACACAGCTTCAGGCTCAGAATATCGCTCCGTCTCCGTCCACCATCCGATATTATCCTGTGATGCATGCACGCCACCTTCAGACATCAGCCTAACAACTCGAAGTCCGCTCTCCGCCAATCGCAACGCTAAACGATCGTTAAATACGCTTGGACTGACTTTACTTTCTGTGCCGTTTAAGATAGTTAAAGCAGTATCTCCGTCAATTGCTGGGTTTTTTCTATTCTTAGCCTCAATAATCGTATTTCCGATATCATGACGATTAATAGCCCACGGATAATAAAACAATCCAGCCGTTCGAGGAATCGCAATCTTAGCCAACTCCTTTGCGCCATTAATTTTTCTTAAATAAGCAACCCATTCGGGATTATTTTCCAATATATCCGCGTACCCGTCACCGCCGTGCATCATAAAATTAGCAGCAAACTGTAAAAAATTATTCTTTTCATCAAGACCAGCCGTCTCCCATAAGTCCATCCGCTCCAGATGAACTTCTTCCGGTGCGGTACGCACAATAGCCGACGCAACGTGAGCTCCAAGCGACGCCCCCAGAACGCGACTAATTGAATCAAAATCCAGACCAACATAATCCAATCCTTGAGCAATAGCGTCCCACTGTTTTATGGCGCCAGGCTTAAAATCCCCTGAAAGAAGTGCCCGCTTAATATACCCAGGCATCTTCGGTAAATCAAGCTCAACACCTGGGTTATCTACATACAGCACCACACCGCCCTCTATAGCTGCGGTGGCTTTTGCCCGCTCCTGAGACAATGGATTATGGAGCGTGCCATCAGACCACTGAGGCAAGATGATCGTAGCTTTCCCGTTAGTATCTCCTTGACGAGCATCGGCTACATGAACACCCAGATTGTTATCCGTTATGATTCGCCCGTAAGTAACATCGTCCCAGCCATTTGGCTTTAACACCTGGCTCCAATCCTCTTCAGGCATAGTCTTGGCTATAAATAATTCGCTCATAATCGAATCTCCATTTCTTAACAATCAATCTGAACATTTCACCTTCATTTAGTGTATGCATATTATACAACCTTTATTGTAAATAATCAATAGAAAACCGCCCCGGAATTGAGGCGGTTTCTGTAGTTGCGAAGCCTACTTATTAAGCGACGAATTCTTCTTCAGCAAGTTCGTCTTCACCCGGTGTTTCGAATTCTTCATCTTCTTCGACAGCGCCAGTTCCTACTGGAATCTTACGGCCGATGATGACGTTTTCCTTCAAACCGTGCAAGTGGTCGGCTCGACCAGATACGGCAGCGTTGATCAAGACACGAGTAGTGTCCTGGAAGGATGCGGCTGATAGCCATGAGTCACTCCAGATTGACACCTTTGTAATACCGAGTAGCAATTGTGTGTAGCTAATCAAGTTCTTACCTTCAGCAGCCAATTGCTTATTTGCATTAACCACAGCGGCCTTAGAAACGATGTCGCCAGTCACGAATTCGCTATCACCAGCATCTTCGATTTGCACGCGACTAAACATTTGGCGAACAATAATCTCCAAGTGCTTGTCAGCCACGTCCTGACCCTGAGCAGCGTAGATTCGCAGAACTTCGTTGATGATGTAGCGCTGAGTTGCCTCAACACCCTTAAGTCGCATCAAATCGTGCAAGTTCAATGATCCAGCCGTCAATCGATCACCAGCTTCAACAATATCGTTTGCCTTAACGACCAACTGCATATTGCCTGGGATTTCATAACGAGTTGGCGAAGCAGCCTCTGCCGCGATCACCAAAGTATCCTCAGCCGACTCAATCACACCGTCAAATGGCGCGATCAAAGGTCGAGTGTCGCTCTCGCCAGTTGCTAAGACGTCGCCGGCCTTAACGCTTGAGCCAGCCTTAACCACAACAGTTCGTCCCTCTAATGGCAATCGCTCAACCTTGCCAGATTCTGGTGTAATTTGAACGATATACTTCTTGCCATCTTCCCAAACGTCAACCAAACCAGCAACTTCCGTAATGAATGCTTGACCTTTTGGCGTGCGTGCTTCAAACAATTCTTCAACACGAGGAAGACCTTGGGTGATGTCACCACCAGCAACACCAGAGTTGTGGAAGGTACGAAGCGTCAACTGAGTACCTGGCTCACCAACTGACTGAGCGGCGATAACACCAACTGGCTGATGATTGCCAACCAATTTACCAGTCGACATATCAATACCGTAACTTCGCTGTGGAATACCGTTAAGGTTGTTCGTTGATAATACGGACTGAATCTTAACGCTTTCAATGCTTTCGTCGTCATCAATTGAATCTGCGATTTCACGCGTGATCAATTCGTTCTTATTGACGTGACCTGGAATTGTTTCAGCAGCATAACGACCAGCCAAACGGTTTGAGAAGTCAATCATCGTCTCTTCGGTTTCTGATCGGTAAATTGCGTAACCTTCATCGTCGCCATCAGTATCTTCAACGGTAAATACGTCTTGTGCAACGTCAACCAAACGACGAGTCAAGTAACCCGAGTCAGCAGTCTTAAGAGCCGTGTCAATAAGACCCTTACGTGCACCACGAGTTGCGATAAAGGCTTCAAGGCTAGACAAACCGCCCGTGTAAGAGCTGCGAATTGGAAGCTCAATCTCATGGTTGGTTGCGTCCATCTGAACACCAATCATCGCGCTCGCCAACTTCACGTTGGAAATATCACCACGAGCACCAGAGTTGACCATCATAGAAATACTGGTGTCCATGTGTGCCAATTGGTCTTTCAGGAATGCCGTAATCTTATTGTCAACATTTCGCCATGCGCTAACCGTCAAGTTATATCGCTCTTCCTCAGTAATCAAACCTTGGTCGAATTGCTCAGAAATCAAAGCCGCCTTAGCATCACCTTCAGCCACAAACTGAGGAATTTCCTCAAAGTGGACATAGTCGGTCATACCAGTCGACACAGCCGCAACCGTAGCAAAGCGGAAAGCTTGACCCTTCATGCGGTCCGCAATCTTAGCGGTTTCCTCGGCACCGTACTTGTTAAAGATTTGCGCCAACACCTTCTTAAGCTGCTTCTTAGTCTGAACGTTGTTGTCATACGGGAAATCTTCAGGCAGAATCTCATTGAAGAAGACGCGGCCCAAAGTTGTTTCGCGCATTTTACCCTTCGCAAAGATACGAATTGGGGTTTGCAAATGAATTACGCCATTGTCGTAAGCCATTTCTGCTTCGTAAACAGAACTGTAAGTCTTAACCTTGTCAGTCTGAGCTTGTGGCTTGTCGTAAGTCAAGTAATAGTTACCAAGCACAATGTCCTGCGAAATGTGCAGCACTGGCGCACCATCGGCAGGCTTCAACAAGTTGGCAGTTGCGCTCATCAATTCACAAGCTTCAGCCTGAGCCTCTTTTGATAGCGGCAAGTGAACAGCCATCTGGTCACCATCGAAGTCGGCGTTAAATCCAGCACAAACTAGCGGATGCAACTGAATAGCTTTTCCTTCAACCAAAACTGGCTGGAAGGCTTGAATTGACAAACGGTGCAAACTTGGTGCGCGGTTAAGCAACACGTACTTGCCTTCAATTGCTGAATCCAGCGCGTCCCAAACTACCGCTTCACCAGCTTCGATTAGACGTGAAGCCGAGCGAATATTGTGCGCGAATTCGTTCTTAATCAACCAGCTAATCACGAACGGCTTGAACAATTCCAGCGCCATTTGCTTTGGCAAACCACATTGGTTAATCTTCAATTTTGGACCAACCACGATAACCGAGCGACCAGAATAGTCAACACGCTTACCAAGAAGGTTCTGACGGAAGCGACCCTGCTTACCCTTTAGCATATCACTCAAGCTCTTCAAGCTGCGGCGACCACCAGTCGAGCTAACTGCACGACCGCGAGATGCTGAATTGTCAATCAAAGCGTCAACAGCTTCCTGAAGCATGCGCTTTTCATTGCGCTGAATAACTTCTGGCGCGTTAAGCTCAATCAACTTCTTCAAGCGGTTGTTTCGGTTGATAATTCGGCGGTACAAATCATTCAAGTCAGATGTCGCAAATCGGCCACCAGACAACGCCACCATTGGACGAAGATCCGGAGGAATCACCGGCAGAACAGTCATACATAGGCTTGATGGCTTAATGCCAGCAGATTCCATACTTTCGAGCATCTTCAAGCGCTTTAGCAACTTCTTCTGTCGTTGACCTTTCGCAGTTTCAACTTCCTCTGTCAATTCAGCGATAAGCTTTGGCAACTCAATCTTGTCCAAGAGTTCTTTGACCGCGCTAGCACCCATGCCAACTTCGATCAATTCGTCATATTCTTCTGGCAAGTTGCGATATTCGCTCTCTGAGATCAAAGCGCCGAAATTCAAGCTCTCCAATTGAGATTTCTTACCAACGTAAGATTCTTCCAATTCCTCGACTTCACGGCTCTGCTCTTTAGCTAGTTGCTTAACGTCAGCGCCATCTTCTTCAGCCATTTTTTCGTAGCGGATTTTGATAGCCTTACGAGCCAAATCAGTTTCCGCTTCCAAATCTGCCAAATATTGATCGCGAGTTGCTTCGTCAACATTCAGGATAACGTAAGTTGCAAAGTAAACGATTTTCTCAATATTGCGAACCGTCATACCAAGCAGCTGGCTCATTGCGCTTGGAGTGCCGCGCATAAACCAAATGTGCGCAACTGGCACTGCCAATTGAATGTGTCCCATTCGCTCACGACGAACGATTGACTTAGTAACCAATTCGCCATTCTTATCGACAGCAGCTTCGCGTGATCGAACACCCTTAAGCTTTGAGTCGTGCGGATTGATATCCTTAACTGGACCAAAGATTCGCTCACAGAACAATCCGTCGCGTTCTGGCTTTTGTGTGCGATAGTTAATTGTTTCTGGCTTCAAAACTTCGCCGTAGCTCCATTTCAGAATGTCTTCTGGGCTAGCTACCGCCAAACGAACCGCGTCAAAATCGCTGATGCCCGTTGCGTTAAATGCAGAATTTGCCATCTTACGCGTCCTCCTTTATTTCTTCTATTTCATCAATATCTTGCACGCTCATGCCATCGTCAATTTCACCGATGTCATCTGATTCGTCCAAGTATGTCTCTTCTTCCTCGTCATCAGCGGCAACAGTTTTGTCTTCTGGACCACTTGAAGCGATAACATGCTCAGCGTCAACCGCAGCCTCGTCGTCAACCAAATCAACTCGAAGACCCAAACCTTGAAGCTCCTTAACCAACACGTTGAAGGATTCTGGAAGTTTTGGACCAACAATCGGTTCATCCTTAATGATTGACTCGTAAGCCTTTGCACGACCGTAAACGTCGTCGGACTTAATTGTCAACATTTCCTGCAAGGTTGCAGCGGCACCGTAAGCTTCCAATGCCCAAACCTCCATCTCACCGAAGCGCTGACCACCGTTTTGCGCCTTACCACCAAGTGGCTGCTGAGTAACCATCGTGTATGGACCAGTTGAACGGGCGTGAATCTTGTCAGAAACCATGTGGTGCAACTTAATCATATGCATCACACCAACCGTTGTTCGCTCCTCAAATGGCTCACCGGTGCGACCGTCAAACAATTGACTCTTGCCGTCACGCGCCAAACCAGCCTTTTCTAGCTCATCAGAAATCTTCTCACTTGGAACACCGTTAAATGACGGGGTTGCTACGCGGTAGCCCAATGCTCGTGCCGCCATACCAAGGTGAGTTTCAAAAATCTGACCAAGGTTCATGCGGCTTGGCACACCAAGTGGGTTCAAAACTACGTCAACCGGCGTACCATCTTCTAGGAACGGCATATCTTCAACAGGAAGCACTTTCGCCACAACACCCTTGTTACCGAATCGTCCAGCCATCTTATCACCAACGCCAATCTTTCGCAATTGCGCAACGAAGATCTGAATTTGCATCAAAACGCCAGCCTTCAATTCGTGACCATTTTCACGACTAAAGATCTTAACGCCAACAACTTTACCGCCGCCCGCGTTGTTCATTCGCTGTGACGTATCGCGAACGTCCTTAGCCTTTTCACCGAAGATTGCGCGAAGCAAGCGTTCCTCAGAGCTCAATTCCTGCTCGCCCTTTGGTGTAATCTTACCAACCAAAACATCGCCAGCCTTAACCTCGGAACCGATTTGGACAATTCCGTTCTCGTCCAAGTGGCGCAAACTTTCCTCGGAAACGTTTGGAATATCGCGCGTCACAATCTCTGGACCAAGCTTCGTCTCGCGAACCTCAACGGTGTAATCTTTAATGTTAATGCTTGTCAATCGATCATCTTCGACCAAACGACGACTCATAATAATCGCGTCTTCCATGTTGTAGCCACCCCATGGCATAAAGGCAACCAGAAGATTTTTACCTAGGGCAATTTCACCACCGGCAATCGAGGCGCCTTCAATCAGAATATCGCCCTTCTTCACTTTGTCACCACGCTCAACGCGGACTTTTTGGTTGTAGCAGCGATCGTCATTATTCTTCACGAAATGCTTCAATGTATAAATCTTTACGCCGTCAGCATATTTAACGTGAACTTCGTCGGCATCAGCGCGAACGACTTCGCCGTCGGCGCTAGCTTGAATCAAGTGACCACTATTCTCAGCCACAGCCTTCTCAATTCCAGTACCAACAGTTGCAGATTCTGGGCACAATAGCGGAACAGCCTGACGTTGCATATTTGAACCAGTCAAAGCACGGTCAACGCGAGTCTTTTCAATAAATGGCACCAATGCCGCAGTCGAACCTAGAATTTGACGGTGAGCTGCGTCCATGAATGTAACTTGGCTAGCATCAACTTGCGATGGCTGCATGTTACTGCGGGCGTTGACACGCTCGTCGCGGAAAGTTCCGTCTTCATTAAGAGCCTCACCAGCATCAGCGATAACCTCACCAATTTCCTGTGAAGCATCCAAATAAACAAGTTCGTCAGTGACTTTGCCGTCTTTCACACGAAGATATGGAGTCTCAATAAATCCGTATTCGTTAACACGCGCATAAGTTGCCAAGTTTAGAACTAGACCGATATTCGCACCTTCTGGCGTCTCCACTGAACAGATTCGGCCATAGTGAGTTGGGTGGGCGTCGCGAACCTCAAATCCAGCGCGCTCACGAGTCAAACCACCAGGACCAGTCGAGCTCAAGCGTCGCTTGTGGCTCAATTCTGACAATGGGTTAACTTCGTCAAGTAGCTGCGACAACTGGCTTGAAGTAAAGAATTCACGAACAGCTGCAACAATTGGACGTGCATTGATCAATTGACTTGGGCTAACACTTTCCAAATCAGCCACGCTCATACGATCCATCGCATTGCGCTGCATTCGGAGCATACCAACACGGAATTGTCGAGCAATCAATTCACCAACCAAGCGAATTCGGCGGTTGCTCAATGCGTCAATGTCGTCAGCTGGCTCTTGCGTATTGTTCAAGCGAATAACTTCACGCAAAATCGCCACCAAATCGCTCATTTGCAATGTGCGATTTTCTGCTGTATTTGCAACATCCAGACCCAAGCGTTGGTTCAATTTATAACGACCAACCCGCGAATAATCAAACCGCTTGAAGTCAAAGAACATTCGCTCAATCATCTGACGAGCGTTATCAACTGTCGCCAAATCGCCTGGACGCAATCGACGATAAACCTCAATCAACGCCTCATTTGCACCACGAGAAGTATCCTTGTCCAAAGTTTCGTCAATGTATTTTACGTCGCCGGTATCAATATCAGCGAACAATTCCTTAATTTCACTAGTCTTTGGATAGCCCAAAGCGCGCAACAAAGTCGTTGCTGGCATCTTGCGGCGGCGGTCAATTTTTACGTAAATTGCGCCGTTAGAAGCCGTCTCAAATTCCATCCAAGCTCCACGTCCTGGAATGATTTTTGCACCGTAGTAATTACGTCCCGCTATTGTTTCGGCAGTGAAGAAAACACCAGCAGAGCGAATCAACTGGCTAACAACCACACGCTCCGTACCGTTGATAACGAATGTACCGCGCTCAGTCATCCATGGATATTCACCGAGGTAAATTTCCTGCTCTTCAACTACGCCGGTTGTCTTGTTTGTCAATTCAACTGTTGCGTGTAGCGGAGCTTCAAATGTCAAGTTGTTCTCTTTGGCAAATTGGTCAGTGTTTTTTGGCTCGCCAAAATAGTATTTGCCGAACTTTAATGACAACTTCTGACCAGTGTAGTCGTCAATTGGGTTAATTTCTGAAAATATCTCACTCAAACCTTCTTCGACGAACCAGCGCCAAGAATCTTTTTGGTGAGCGATTAAGTTTGGTAGCGGCAGGGCATTATCACCAGAGGTGAAATAGACGCGCTCGCTACTTGTGGTTGGTTTTTTTGCCACAGGCGTAAACACTCCTCGCTTTAATTAGTGGTTAATAGACGGCCGTGAAGATCTCTAATTCATAGCCCAAAATCACGATTTGCCTATTCGCAATTTTCACCCGCCATGAATACACTACTTCTATAACTACTCATTATGACGAAAAACGTCAATAAAATCAAGGGATTTTACTAGTGTTTTTCAATATTATCAATCAACATATCGTGAACTTCGTCAATTGTCCCGTCCGCCGAAACTACCGGAATTCCATACGCCTCGGCAATCTCCAGATATCCATCGTCGACTTTTTTCTGAAAATCTTGCCCACGCGATTCAAAAGTGTCAGGATTTTTCAGCTCGCCGCGCATAGAAATTCGCTCTTCCCGCTTATCACGACTCAAACTCAAAATAACCATAACGTCCGGCTTCAGATATTTTTCATCGGTAAACAATTCTGTCAATCGCAGAATCTCCGACTCGTCATATCCTTCGCCTCGCCCCTGATAAACTAATGTCGAAATATAATTCCTCGCGCTCAAAACAATTTCCCCACGTTCCAACGCTGGCTGAATTTTTTCCCGCCACAATTCACGCCGAGCTGCAGAAAATAGCGCCACATTCACCGCTGCAGAGCGAGCCAAATCGCCGTTTTTTATAACTTTTCGAAGCTCATTTGCTATCGGAGTTGATTTTTCCGGATCGTCGCTTCCCGGCTCTTCAATCACGCAAACTGTTCGCCCGATTGACTGAAAGTACTCCGCCAATTTCGCGACCTGCGTCGATTTTCCCGTCCCGTCATTGCCCTCGATAACTATATATTTTCCCGCGTTGCCCATCATCACCTCGTAATTACAATGTGTGGCTTCTGTAGAAATACCAGCCATTTTTTCGTTTTTCCATCAATTTTTATCAAGTGAGTATGCTGATGTATCATCGACTTGGTTTTGCTGCCTTGGGCTCGAGCGTAAATTGAATAGCCACTAGATTCAAACCTAGCAACCTGATTCATATAGTCAATTTTTTCCTCATCGCTCAAATTCGCCAACGAATCGACGTGCCGTTTCGGTATAACCATCAAATGGTCGTCCACGCCGCAGCCGTCCCAAAAATTATAGCCAAATCTGTTCTTAATAATCAGACAATGCGCAGTTTCACCAACGACCTGATCTGTGTGATGCTTTACCAATTGACAAAAATCACAGCCGTCAGACTTGTGCTTTTTCCTGTGATCGATATATTCTTTTTCTTTCGTTCGCGAGCGAAACATTGAACCTGCCATCATCACAAAATCCCCTCGCCAAGTCCCGCGATTTCCATCGGTTTATGTCGACGATCCTTAAACGCCCGCGGCAACATCATTTCTGGACGCCAAGTTTTTATCAATTCATCCAAATCGTCAGTGTGCTGATATTTGCCGCTCATTCCGCCGCGTCCACTAGCATATCCGCCGTCAACCTGACCGGTATGATGAAAAATCAATTGCCCAATTCTCTCGCCAACAGGCAAAACTACGCTCTCGTGTTTATTCAAATTGTAAATCTCAAGCGTAATCCGATTGATATATCCCGGATCAACCCAGCCAGCATCAAAACACACCGCCACGCCGTTTCGCCCCCAAGAGCTACGACTTTTCACCTCAGCCGCGCCGCCATGCGTCCGAATCCCAACAAATTCGTGCGTGTGTGCTAAAATTCGCTCACCAGGTTTCAGTACGATTATCGGATGATCTGGCGGAATATTCTTAAATTCCCGAAAACCGTGTCGCTTGCACCATTCGGCATGCGGCATAGCCTTAAGCGGACCCTTGAAGTATCGATTGACATCAGACTCGTCAAACGGATTATAAACTCGCGAAATATCGTCATATTCCTGTTTATAAAAATTAAAGCCTAGCGTAAAATCTAAGCTGGCTTCCGATACGTTTTTTGGGTTGAACGGCGTACAGACAATTGTCCCGTCTTCAATCGCCGCTAATATATCTTTATTTGAATACACGCTCACTAAACACCTCCCATTGCGTGATTTTTTCTACCAAATCTTATTATGGCAAGTTTACGCATTTCTATCAAGCTTTCAGTAAATTTTACAGCATGTTAAACTGAAATTATGGAAAAAGCCATTATTGTAGCTTACGATAAAAACCGCGCCATCGGACAAAATGGCGATATGCCGTGGGGGCGAAGTTTGCCGGCCGACTTGGTGAATTTTAAGCGTTTGACGAGAAATAGCAATGTCATCATGGGCAGAAAAACGTTTGAGTCAATTGGTTCGCGACCACTTCCAGACAGAGAAAATATTGTCATTTCATCCAAGCCAACTGGCGTCAAAAAAGTCCTGACGGCTATGAATCTACAAAGCGCCCTGGCTTTATCGCGGTATCCAACTTTTATTATTGGCGGCTCGCAAGTTTATAAAGACGCGCTAGATATTCCAGAAATTGACACTATTTACGCCACGGAAATTGACGCCGAATTTCCCAATGCTGACACTTTTTTCCCAGATATAAATATGGACGCGTGGGAGGAAGTAAGTCGCGCACATCATTCGGCAGATAATGAAAATAATTACGATTTTGATTTTGTGACGTATAAAAGAAAATAGCCTTCTTAAATTGACAGTATTTGGTATTTGTTATATAATATAACACGTGAATAACGAATCATGTGTACAAATATTAAACCCTGAAGACAACTCAGAATACACTACGAACGCAATACTCAGAGGTGCACAATACCCTGACGAATCTACCGGACTATTCAAAGAGGATGTCATGCTGTTCAATAAAGCACCCGGCGATGATGGACGAGTGAAGTATATAGCAGGAAAGATTGCTACCTTATTGTATTACCCGAAAGTTGACAGGTATATACTTCCGTCAAAGAAAAATTCCTGCAAAAAATAAACCTTAGCCGCTCAGGCTATAAGTGCAAAATCACACTACACAGCAATCGGCGCTTTTATCGCTGGATGGCACTCATAATTCTCCAGACGGATATCATCAATCGTGAAATCGTCAATATTCTTGATGTCTGTGTTGAGCCACAGTTTCGGTAGCGGCAGCGGACGGCGCGATAATTGCTCGTCAACTTGCGCGCGGTGATTATTGTAAATATGCGCGCTATTTAAGGTATGGATAAACTCGCCAGGTTGCTTGTCGGTAACTTGAGCGACAATCGACAAAAGCAGCGCATAGCTGGCAATATTAAACGGCACCCCAAGGAACATATCTGCCGAGCGCTGGGTCAGCGCCAAATCCAGCTTGTCCTTCTCGCCGTTTTTACCAGGTCTTACGTTAAATTGAAACATCGTATGACACGGAGGCAGCCCGCCGGCTTGAACGATGTCATCAATTTCCGCCACATTCCACGCACTCACGATATTCCGACGCGACTCTGGACTTGTCTTTATCATGTCAATAGCATTCTGAATCTGGTCAATCGTCCCGCCCTTTCCGTCCGGCCATTTTCGCCATTGGACACCATAAACTGGCCCCAAATTTCCCCATTCTTCAGCAAACGCATGATCGTTCGCAATCTTATCAATAAATTCCTTCATGCCAGCGCGCCACTCGTCGCCGTTAATTTCCGGTATTTTCTGACCAGTTTTTTCTAGGTAATTTTTATATGGCCACTCATCCCAAATATGAACGCCGTTTTGCACCAAATATTCAATATTGCCCGTACCCTTAAGAAACCATAAAAGCTCATGAGCGACGCTTTTGAAATATAACTTCTTCGTGGTCATAGCTGGAAATCCGTCCGCCAAATTATATCGCGTCTGAAGACCAAAAACTTCTGTTGTCCCCGTTCCCGTACGATCGCCTTTTTGCACACCGTTATCACGAACGTATTTTAACGCGTCTAAATATTGCCTCATAAGCCCTCCTTGCCTACCTCAAATTATGACAATATTCCTCAAAAACCACAAGCAGAATCACTAGTAGTTTTAACAACAAACACGCAATTTTTTACGACAATTTAGTCAAGACTTTATCAATCAGTCCGTACTTTACGGCTTCATCCGGCGTCATCCAATAATCACGCTCCATGTCAGACTTAACCTTAGCCAACTTCTGACCGGTGTTTTTCGCCATAATCTTCGCTAGCATCTCCTTAACTTCCAAAGTTTCCTTCATGTCAATTTCCATATCGGTCACTTTTCCGTGCGTTCCAGAAGACGGCTGATGAATCATAACCTTGGCATGCGGCAAGCAAAACCTCTTACCCTTAGCGCCAGAGCTGAGCAAAAACGCCCCCATGCTTGCCTGCAAACCAATTCCATACGTCGCCACATCGGGCTTAATAAAATTCATCGTGTCATAAATTGCCATTCCATCATAAACGCTGCCACCTGGACTATTGATATATAGCGATATATCAGCTTGCGGGTCAACATATGCCAAATGCAGTAATTGTGCCACTACGCTGTTAGCGGTATGCTCGTTAACATCTTCGCCAAGGAAAATAATTCTCTCATTCAACAATCTCGAATAGATATCAAAAGCACGCTCGCCGTCGGCCGACTTTTCAACGACAGTTGGAATGAGATATGATTTTGGCATATTTACCCTATTTCTTCGTGTTTAATTCAACCAATTTAGCAACGGTCTTATCTGTAATCATTCGGTTGGCAATGTCGCGGTGAACGTTTGGGTTATCAAATTGCTCTAGCATCTTCTTATCTTTGCCGTATTGCTGCTTAAAGAAATTAATCTGCTCTTGAATCTCGTCACGAGAAGCATCAATCTTCAATTCTTTTGATAATTCAGCCAATACCAAGCCAGCCTTAACGCGCTTTTCAGCAGCTGGACGAGCCTCTTTCTTCACCCACTCTTCTTTATCCTTGAAGCCCTGAGTCTTCAAATAACTCTCCAGACTTAGCCCGCTGTACATCAAATTCTGAGTCAAATCACGCTCGATTGATCGCAATTGATCCTCAACCAAAAGTTCTGGCAGCGCGGCCTTACTTTTTTCCGTTAACTCACCAACTAGCGCGTCCTTAAATTTCTCATCAGCTTCACGCTCTTTTTGTGCGGTAAGCTCGCGCTTAATGTCCTCTTTTACTTCTTTCATCTCTGTAAATGGACCGCATTTTGCAGCAAATTCATCATTTAGTTCTGGCAATTTCAATTCATTAACCTTGTGAAGTTTCACAGTAAATACAACGTCTTGACCTGCCAAATTCTCAGCGTGATAATCCTCTGGGAATTTCAATTTCAAATCGAACTCTTCGCCAGCTTTATGACCAATCACACCTTCTTCAAATCCAGGAATGAATTGACCTTCGCCAAGCTTCAAGCCATATTCCTTAGCCGAACCTCCCTCAAACGCTACGCCGTCTTTCTTTCCTGTAAAGTCAATCACAGCCTCGTCGCCGAGCTTAGCGGCACGCTTAACCTCTGATTTTTCGGAATAGTTTTTACGGATTCGCTCAATAACCTCATCGACATCTTTATCTTCGACTTTGGCTACTTCTTTTTTCGCTGTCAATCTTTTGTAATCGCCCAATTTTACTGGCGGAATAACTTCAACTTCAGCCGTAAATTCCAACTCAGCGCCCGGCACAAACTTCTTTACCTCAACACTTGGTCGATCCAAAGCTTGCAATTTTTCCTGCAAAAACGCCTCAGCTACTGCCTTTGACAAAGCATTCTCCAGAACCTGCTCCTGAAGCGCATTCGGATCAATGTGCTTAGCGGCTATGCTTGCGGGAACTTTTCCTTTGCGGAAACCTGGAACTTTAATGTCGCGCGCCAACTTCGTCAAGGAAACTTGTTCTGCGTCAGCTAATTCGCTAGCACCCAAAGAAATCGTCAATTGAACTTTAGTATCTGATAGTTTTTTTACAGTAGTCTTCATAAAGACTAATTATAACAGATATCAGACTATATCTCAAACAGAGCGTCCTCATCGCCATCGTATCGACGATCTTTGACAATTGTCACGATTCGTTCAGCGCTAACCTTTTGCTCATCAGACTCCACCAAGTTTCGAACCGTGTATGCACCGCTAGCAATTTCATCCTCACCCACGAACACCGCAAACGGAATTTGCTTTTTTAGCGCCGCTTTTATCTGCTTGTCAATCTTTCTACCAGTGATGTCCAACTCTGCTCGCACGCCTTCACTGCGCAATTTTCGCGCCAAATCGTCCGCGCCAGCCATAGATTCTTTTGACACCGGAATTATGTACACATCTGTTTTAGATGTCAATTTCGGCAACAAATTGTGCACTTCCAAAAATTGTTCCATCGTTGTTGCGCCCATACCAACGCCGACCGTAGCAATCGGTTCAACGCCAAATAGTCCGACCAATCCGTCATATCGTCCTCCACCAAACAACGCTCGGTTATTCTCTGGCGAATTGTCAAAAAGCTCAAAAACCATGCCCGTGTAATAGTCCAGTCCGCGCATCAAAGTAACATCAAACACCGCATTCGTAATGCCTTTTTGGCTAAGCAATTTCATCACTTCGCGAAGCTGCTTGACGCTTTCATCTTCCATCAATTCGCTCGGTAAATCATCAACAGATTTCATACTGATCATCTTGGCCAACTTCGGCAAACCCTCTGATGCTTGATTGCCAAAAATCTCAATCGCCTGACGCTTAAATTCTTCGGCAGGAATCTTATTTTTCCTATCAAGCAATTTCATCATCATCGTCGAACCAACAATGTCAAGCTTCAAAAATTGGCTCATCAAACGATTGATCAATTGGCGATTATTAACCCTGACCGTAAACATTTCTTGCTTGGCACCAAAATTCATCACGCTAGCGTGACTCAGCTCAATAATCTCCGCGTCCGCCGCCGCGCCGTCCACGCCAAACAAATCAGCGTTCAATTGCCAAAACTCACGCTCACGCCCACGTTGCGGTCGTTCATAACGCATAAAATTAGCAATTGAATACAGCCGCGCAGGCATCGCTAACTCCTGACGCTTAGCCGCCACCATTCGAGAAATCGACGGCGTCATCTCAGGACGGACTGCCACCATTCGACCGCCACGATCTTCAAAAGCGTATGTTTGCTCGCCCGCCAATTCCTGACCCGATTTTGCCAGATAAATATCTAGCGGCTCCAGTAGCGGCGCACCGTATTCTTCATAGCCAAAACTCTCAACCGTCTTGTGCCAAACATTAAAAATGTAATTCTGCAGACGCTTTTCCTCTGGAAAATAGTCTCGCGAACCTTTGTAACTTTGTGTAGATAAACTGCTCATGTTAGCTCCATTATGTCATTATTTCTTATTTATAGCAATCAAAAACGCCGAGGCAGAACTCGGCGCATACAATCAAAAATCAGAGTCCTACCTCGGCAACACGTGTGAATGATGGAATTTAGGTAAAATCATACGCCTATTATAGCACATTCTGCTGCAACCAACAATACATCGCCACGGTCGCTGCCGCACCGACGTTTATAGAGCGAGTCGAGCCGAATTGCTCAATCGCCACAATCTGATCCGCGGCGTTCGCTAATTCCGCAGAAATCCCCGGCCCTTCTTGCCCAAACACCAAAACCGCGTGCTTCGGCAAACTCATTTGCGACATATTAACACTTCCTGGGATATTATCAATAGCAATAATTTCCCTGCCTTCAGTCCGCATTTTCTCAACAAACTCTTCCGTCGTCGCCAAATATGTAATGTGAAGATATTTATCCGTCATCATGGCGCCGCGCTTATTCCACTGTCTGCGCCCAATTACATAAATCTGCCGCACGCCAAACGCATTAGCACTCCGAACGATTGTCCCCATATTAAAATCTCGCTCGGTATTTTCCAGCGCAATCACCAAACCGTGGTCTTCAGAATCTAGCTCACTTATAATCTCCGATTCGCTCCGACCCTTAAACTTATCAATGACATTTCTTTTATCTTCCATCTCTGTTATTTTATCAAAGTTCCTGAGCAAATAACAAAAGTTGAGAGCCTTCTCTTGACTTAATCACCATAGAATGGTATAAGTAATATTGGTTTTCGTTAATGAGTTGAGATTGCTCCTCATCCGAAAACGTTCATTGACAAGCAGCCAAAACACGAGATGAGGTTTTATTTCTTCTAAGAGCTTTAAAGAGATAAAATCTCGTCTTGTGCATAAAGAATGCACGTATATCACACTGGGGGCGAGAAAACACCAGAAAGGTGAAGGGTCGTGAATAAAAAGACCGATACGACGGCACTGGAGAATTTTCTTCGTCGAGCAACCGCGTCTGTCGAGGGGAAGAAATTGACCCTAGACTATATCCCGAAAGAAGGTCTGATATCACACGCGATTGCCACTGATGTAGAAGTTAGGAAACTTCTCGTCCAGCTAAGCGAAGAAGCCACTGCGCTGGCGCAAGTAGCACAAAGTCTTCTGGACTACACAGAGACAGAAGACTAACAACACGGGATATATGATGAGTTGATCCACATTCTTTTTTATGGCTGCTTGTCATATATCCCCTGAAATAATTTTAGAATAGTCTCATTTGAGGCTGTTTTTTATGCATTCTATTGACTTTTTTATACAAGTGTGGTATAAATGAGAGTAGCTTTCGTTGATGAGTTGAGTAAATCCTCGTCCGAAAGTGAACTTTGACAGGCAATCGAACACAAGATGAGTTTTTATTTCTTTTTTAAAACCGCCATAAGAGAGATAAGATCTCATCTTGTATTGTAAAGAACAATACGTCGCAATCCTGCGGATGAGAAAACACGAACAGGAAGATAGCACATGTTTATCGATGTCTCTGACGATCTTTCCGCTACGACGAAAGACCTGAGTTCGAAATGGCACACCGCCATGGAGATCATCTGCAAGGACGAGTATATCCCCGTCCTTCAAGTAAGGCGATTCGTCCAAATGATTCGCGACACGTGTCAACGAGTGCAAGACCTCCAGGTCTATGCGAACATGTGTCTTGCGCAATCTCCAGCCATCGTTGTGGGTGTCAACATCTACAACGATGCTGTACGCGTCGCTTCAGCCCTAGAGGAGCTGAAAATCTTCGTCACTAGGCACGTCGCCATGACGAACGAAGACGAAGACCAGTTCAAGAATATCTTGAACGAGATCGATGATACTCTTCTGTGCTTGATGTACGCAGGAGAATCCATGCAAAGCCGCGACGAGGCTGTACTCAGCGATCCCTGGATTGACTGACAGTATATAGTCTACATGGCGGGTGATTGTTCTTTTACGATTGCCTGTCATGTAGACTCTGAATTTACGACATTAAAAATCACCCTGAGCATGGGTGATTTTCTTATGGTGAAAAATTGTAATCCTTGGTGTGGATGAAATATTAACCACAAATAAATCTTAGCACATCCGATATTTTCTTATGGTGAACAATTACAATCCTTGGTGCGGATGAAAGGACTTGAACCTTCACGTACTTGCGTACACTAGCACCTGAAGCTAGCGCGTCTACCAATTCCGCCACATCCGCATGGGCTACGCGTCAATTATAGCCCAATTCTCGCCCAGTATCAAGCTTGATTACGAAGCTTACACCACGCGTTTAATTCCGCCGCCAGCTCCTTTGGTTGAGCCTCCGCTTTGATTCCTGGATTAAAAATTCCAGCTGGATCAAAGATTTTTTTCACCTTTTCGTATAATTGTTTTTCATCATCTGGCAGATTTTTATAGATAAAGTTAGCCTTCAATCTTCCGTCACCACCAAATCCTGCAAACGAACCTTCGTACTTATTAACAATCTGAGAAATTTCCGCCAATAATTGAAGAATCTTCTGACGTTCACTCACTTTTTTACTATCAAACGTCGGATGCAAAGAAATATAATCGCTTGAAAAATCAACAAAAACTGGCAAATCCACGCCGTACTTAGATTCCAGCGACTTCAACTCACTAAGGAAACTATCAATCTTTTCTGGCGCCATTAAAATCCCAGAGAAGACGCGTGGCGTAATCATATGCGGCTCGCTCGGAGTTTCCGCCAAAGCCAAAACAGAATGCAAGCTGAACAAATCCTGCTCTTCCAAATGTAGAGTTTTTATGTCAATTGCTTCGGTAGGCTCTAACTTTCTAGTCAATTTCTTCGCGGCTTTATTACGCGCCCTGTCGGAAAAATCATCAAAGATAGCCAAAACTACCGCACCCTTAAAGCATTCTTTCGGCGCCCACTCAACAACTTTACCGACGACCGCAGCCTGGCGGAAGAATCGCCCGTCGATTATTTCCACTGCCGACGCCTTATTTTTCATCGCTAATTCCACGGCTGATTGCGCGTCTGACAACTTTTTATATGATGCGGCAACAACTGAATATTCCGGATGAATAAATTGCACCTTCATAATAACTTCACAAATCACACCCAGACTTCCCTGGCTGCCAATAAACAACGGCGTCAAATCGAACGACCCGTCTTTTTGCTTCACCCGAGAAATCCCGCTGTAGCCAACCGTATCTGGCAAAGCTGGATCCATTTGCGAAATCAGCTCGGCATTATCTGAAATCAAATTGTCAATCTCTCGATAAATCTCGCCCTCAAACGTCGATAAGCCTTTTTTCTTACTCAATTCGCGTCGAGATATGCGCCCAGTCTGGATCACGTCGCCATTACTTAGGATAATTTCAAGCTGCTGAACGGCATCAGCAAAACGGCCATGCGCGCCAGATAACATTCCAGACGGAGCTGTGTTAATTGCGCCACCAACCGTGCCTTCTTCCGCCACATATGAAGTTCGCGGCAGACCCAAGCCTTTATGAGTAGACAAAGTTGCGTTGATCGCCGAAAGAGAAATTCCCGCTTGAGCATGAATCAGTTGCTGGCGAGGATCAATACCAATCACACGATTCATATATGTTTTTTCGTCAATTGCAATACCTTTATTCGTCGCTGCGCCAGTTTCATCATTGCCACAACCACGAACAAACACAGGTAAAACATGACCTTTCTCTGCCAATTGAGAACAAAATCGCATCACTTTCCTGATGTCGTTCATATTAGCCGCACGAACAATCATTTCTGGTCGGCGCGCCAAAAGTCCGTTGTCAACTTCAACTTGACTCAATGTAAAATCCTGCGACGCGACTTCGCCGCTAAGATGCTCATTCAAATATTTCGCAACTTTATTCATCAATCCTCCTTAGTACGTTACTTCAATTTTAACATAAGCGCGGACAGTTGATAAGTAGAATTTGTTTTGATATAATCAGGTTATGCGGATGTGGTGGAATTGGTAGACACGCATGCCTTAGGAGCATGTGCCTCACGGCGTGAAGGTTCAAGTCCTTTCATCCGCACCAAGAATTGAAATTTTTCACCACAAGAAAATCACCCGTAGTTAGGGTGATTTTTAATGTTATAAATTCATATTTCAAAGAAGGGGTTGACAGGCAACCGTAAGTAGAACAGATACTTATCAACCCTTTCTTCGCCTAGCACTGATCGTACGGACGAACATTCATCTCATCGTAGATTGAGGAAATATAGTCGCGTCCGTATGCTTCACGATACAGATCCTCCCACTTGTGTAACTCTCCGTAAAGCTCCGTGATCTTATGTTCATCCTCCATATACTTTGCCCATGCGGTTTCGGCAGCAGGGTAAGTATCAGGACAGCCATGCCAGTGGGCGCGCCAGAAGTCACCTCCAGACTTTTCGATGATCTCGTCGCGGCAAGAGCTGAACACTGCATAACTCTCGAACGTAAGAGCTTTGGCTGCCCTCATCCTATCCTCAACTTCCTTGATTCGGATAGGAATGAAGTCTTTTAGCTCCCGGAGATGTTCTGCAGTTGACTCTAAGTCCTCTCTGATCGCATCTGTCAGTTGAAGCGGGCGAGGATTCTCGCTCGATCCATAAACCAGCCCAGAATCAGCCTTTCCAAAAATACGTCGGAAGAGACCCATTGTCCTGTCTTTCTTCTCATCCTCACGGGAAAGTGATATGTATTATTCTTTAATACAAGATGAGATTTCATTCCTCTCAATGGTTCTTAAAAGAAATAAAAACTCATCTCGTATTCGATTGCCTGTCAAAGTTCACTTTCGGACGAGGGTTTACTCAACTTGTCAACAAAAGCTACTTTTGTCTATATCACACTTGTATAAAAAGCCAATAGAATACACTCAGCGCAACTTGTCAGGATTTGAAACCTGAACTATAATTAGCTCACATCACGAGTTCGTTAAATAAAACGACAGATGTAATTACGGGAAATTAGCTCAGTTGGCTAGAGCGCACGATTCACATTCGTGAGGTCACAGGTTCGAGCCCTGTATTT
>ENA-OWMA01000001-OWMA01000001.1-human-metagenome-genome-assembly--contig:-NODE-1-length-90170-cov-12.779526_pt1 | contig 90170 bp, 87 predicted proteins | sample MGYA00245357_ERZ651120 | MGnify/ENA primary metagenome ERZ651120 (study PRJEB26857, sample SAMN00036273) | human metagenome | isolation source: G_DNA_Saliva | study: EMG produced TPA metagenomics assembly... | reverse complement strand
CCTCGACATCTTGAGGGACTTTATACACCGACATACTGCTTATATTATATCAAAAATATGATGATTATAGCATGTTGCGAAGGTTTTTGAACTGATCTTTGGCTGCGTCAGTTGCATTAGCTGATAGCCTCTTATCAGTAAGAATTGTGTTGATAACTTTCTTAAGATCTTGACGTTTCTTATCAGTAATAACAGATGTATTCTTTACAGCTTCTATTAATAACTTAACACCATCAGCCTCAGTGGTGGCTAAAGTTTCTGGTTTATATTTACCACCCTGTAGCCAGTCAGCACAATAATTGAGCAAATCTTGACGGTTATTAATAGCGCCCTTAACCATATCGTCAATTAATTTACCGCCCATAAATGAAGCTTTGTTTTTCACGCCGGATGACGCTAATGCTGCCGACACGGAAGAATAGAATTCTGGCGGTAATTCGCTAACAAGCTGAGCCACTTCTGTAACAGTTCCGTATTTAATCTGCTCTTCAATTGCGGCTTCACGTATAAATATGTTATTACTATCCAGTACTGTTCCATTTGAAAGCGTCACGGAATTGCCTAAAGATATCTTTTGTCTTTGCTCAGCGCTCAGCTTATAATGCTTCATAATCTGATGAGCTTCATCAACAGACTTGGCGTACTCACTGCGGCTGGTTGCTATGGCTGAAGCTAAGGCTGCATTTGCACCAATCAAATTGCCATTTGCATCTTTGAATACGTTGCCGCCAGCTTTTTCTCGAAGTTCCTTGCTGTTTATCAATTGTTCTGCAAATTCACTGTGCTGCTGACGTTGAGCGTTGTTCTTAATCAGACCCGCTGTTGCAATTTCGGTTTCTAGGTCTTTAATATCATTCATGAATGCGGTTTGCTGCTGATGGGCTTTCAAATCTTGTCGAGTTGCATAGGTAGCCGACACGTTTCTCAGAGCACGATCGTATAGAGATCTTTTTTCGTATATATCATCTGGTGCGTGACCCAGCGTAGATTCGAGGTAGCGATTATCATCTTGTGCAGATAAGAAATCTGAGCGCCTGGAAGCCTGTCTGGCATATAAGTCCGACTTCTTATATTTGGCTGTATTCCTAAATGAATTCTCGGCATTTTTCTGTGAAGTTTCCAGATCCTTTTTACGCAATCTACTATTATGATCCATTCGGCGGCGTAAACGATTTGGGTTGAATCGCGTCATATTGGCATTAGTCAACTTCTTGTTTTTAGTGATCTCACGACGATCTTTAGCCCAGTTTTTGGACTTGTCGTACCAGCCTTTATTCTTGTCATTAACAAACCCAGCGAATTTGCCTAATACTCCGCCGCTAAGTTTCAGAATTATAGGTGTTAAGGCTAATGGTATAACTTGAACCACCATTCCTAAGATTTGCATTATTCCACCATTTGCTCCAGTGGCGTTTTGGATAATTATTATTCCCGCTAGTTGTGCCCCACCGAATATTACAGCGAATGCCGGGAAAAATACTAACATCGTGAGGAATAAGTCTCGCCATTTCTTAAACCATTTTTCTGTGCCAGGAAGTAAATAGCAAACGAAGGCTAAAGGTGAAATGATAATTAAGATTACAATCAAAGCTTGACGTGCTGCCATAATTAGAAGTACTAAGAGAAGCACTAGACCTATCCCCACTAATGCTGATAGTGCCAATGGTAGCAGTTCTGCGCCCATGGCTACTGTTGCAACTACCCCGCCAGCTAAAGCTCCGTTGGATAATATCATCACAATAACTTCTGACCATGTCCAACCTACGCCCGTATTTTCTCCTACGGTGGATATGGTATTTTTAATCCCCATGAAAGCGTCTTGGAAAGCGTAACCAGTTACGTTTGATAAATCCAGTAATATAGCACAAATCGTAAATGATAAGTTGACCAGCACTGCCGCAATTATTAACCTAGGGAGCATTTTTTTAACGCCGTAATTGCTAATTCCTACAGAGGTCAATTGTGAGTAGATAATCACCAAAAACGCCACAATAAACGCCACATTGCTAATGTTGCGCATAATGACCCACGCCAGATAAATTCCACTGTTTTGGTTGGTCGTTTCTAACGGCTTAGTTTTTAAGAACTCCTGAAGCGCGCTGTACATATAATCTATGCCATCAGCCAGCCAGTTGGAGAGTGGACAGATAATCCAACCTATTCCCTGCACATCACAGGAAGTACCTGTTGAATTTTCAGATGGCGATTCAATTGAAATAGTTGAGGTGCTGGTTTGTTCATAGGTGTTTGGTGGCGTAAATGAATAAACTGCGTAGGTTGCGGAACTTAGTGAAGATATTTCGCTTGATGGGAAATAAATAACCTTGGCTTCTTTTTTATTCTTATCTTCATTAACATAAACAAGCGAATTATCAGGTAGGTTAAATTGTTTGATCTTTTTATCATCACTTACCTTTGTATATTTTTCTTTATTATAGGTTAAATTATGACCACTCCATTCTGCATCTACAGCGTAAACAGAGGTTGAGTGTGTTAAGGTATTAAGAAAAATGCCCACCAGCATCCCTGCTATCAGCAATACAAACCACTGCAGCCACTTGTTAAGAAACTGCTTACGGGAAATTAACCACTCCATCTGGGTTTATATTAGCATTTTTGATGGAAAAAGTCAAGAGAGCGTATGAAGCATGTGCCTAGTTCCCTCGTCGCCTAGAATCCTCCAATGCCTTTCTTACATCTTCTTGAGATGTAGCGATAATTATTTTCTCCCCAGAATTACTATTATTCTGTTGGTTATTTTGTGGTGATTGTTGAGGACTGCTACCTTGGCTGTTCTGTTGAGAATTAGAGGAGGATGTATTCTGTGGCGTATTATGGGCAACCACTCCGTGAGCATTTAACGCTTCGGATATTGCTTGATTTATATTTTTCGCAGTATTTGGATTTGATATGGCAACTTCTCCTGCTTTTATAAATGCATCCTTAGCTTGCTGACTTCCACTAGTAGTAATAGCATCGGATAACCATTTGGTTGCTGCGCCATTTTGTACTAAGTGTTCCGCCTGTAGATTTCCAGACGCGGCATTATTTACTGCCATATTAGATAGGTCTTGCGTACTACCAACCTCGTCATTAAGGATAGCATCTCCTAATCCATTTCCTATGATATTATTATCCTTCTTTGCGTATGCAGCTTTAATTGCCCGTTGTTTTATGGAGTTGTCTGTGCCTTTTAGACTACTCAATACATCCATACGTTCTTTAAAACTACCATTAGCCATAGTATGGTCAATAGCCGCCGCGCGCATAGCCTTTGATTCTACAGTTGTGCCGTTGGCTATATTGGCTATCTTGTCAGATGTCATACCTTGCAACATTGTGGATGCATTTTCAACGTCGCTTTCGAACGCCTTAGCTACAGTTGCGCGGGCGCGCGCTCCACCTTTATCCCAACCCATGAATTGACCGAGTGGACTATTGTCCCTCCACGTCGCAAATTTACCCGTTCGCCTGCTTGCGCGTTTTCTATTCATGAAGTCTGAGTATTTTCTTTTTGTATCGCCAATAACAGAATTGTCAACACGTCCTTTTGCTGCGCCTTTTATATTTCCAGCGAATCGACTATGCGCATTAGCGCCCATTCTGCCTATCTTTGCGCCAATATTGCCCAGCGAATTTAAGGAGCTCTGTAGTACGAAAGGTGTGGCGCCTAATGGCAAAATAGACGCTGCCAATCCTGCAAACTGCATAGTTATCGCAGTATCATTCGGGTCACTTGTGGCTGTCGTCATTAATATTGCCCCTGCTAATTTACCAGCTCCATACAAAAGGGATATTATAGGAAAAACCATTAATAACCCTCTAAACATTGATACCCATTTTTTGAATAAACTTTCGGTGTTTGGCAGGAGCCAAGCTGCGAATGCTAGGGGCGCAATTGATATTAGAAGAACGATAGCTGCTTGTCTAACTATTAGTATGACAAGCACAACAAGTAGCACTAACATTAGAGATAGTAATGTTGGTACACTTACTGCAAGCGCTGCAAATAGCACTGTTCCTGTAAGAACTAGAATGCCAGCAACTGCTGTGCCGAGACCACTCACTATTGCTGAATTTGAAGATGATCCACCAACTCCAGACACCGCTCCTTCAAGAGCTTCTTTTAGTGTAAAGCCAAGGATGTTGGACAAGTCGACGGCTAATTGACATATATAAAACGATAGGTTTACTAATATAGCTCCCACTATTAATTTTGGTAAGATTTTTTTAATGCCGTAGTTACTTATGCCGATACTACTGACTTGTGAGAATATTACCCATAAAAATAGCAATACAAATATGACGTTTGCTATATCACGAAAGAAGTTCCATGCCTGTTTTGCTCCTACTGCATCAGATCTATCATCGAAGATAGCAGGTTTAATATTAAGAAACTGTGATATTACAGAATAAGAAGCATCAGCAATTCCCCCCATAAAAGTCATTAGAGGACAAATAAGCCATCCCATTCCATCAATACCACACGAATTTTTCTCTTCTCCGCCGCCATCACCTTCCGACGGAGTTTCTATTTTAGCAGACTGACCTTGCTTACAGGCGTCTATCGCTTTGTCATTACCCTTGTATCTTGTTTCGCAGTATATAGGATCATCCTTATGATTTATACCGCGTTTGCAGGCGGCTTTTAGATCTTCGTCTGCCAGCCCTACACATGCAGTGTCTGCGGCTGACTGCTTTAGGGCTTCTTGATATTTTGGCGCTGACTCCACTAGGCGTTGATATATATTCATACACTGCCATTCAGAAATGTTTGCGTCATAATGATTCTGTGGCCATTCACGGTTATTTGATCCGCCCACATTATAACCCTGCCCGTCGCCAGGTAGGTAATATGAGTTAGTTGAATTTCCGTTACCATCTATATTTGGTATTTCCCAATCTTTTGAGCTGTGTCGTTGGGGTTGAGGATTGTCGTCTTTTACGCAACCTTTTATCATGGACCTCGAAACCAGATATTTTATGCTAGGATCGGAATTTTCTATACCATTTTTATAACCTGATAAATTTGTTAGTACTTCAAATATCTTTCCTTTTGAATATACATTAGCGTCATCTTGTCTATCATCCTTCCCTCCTGCAGACTTCTTTTTTTTACCAAATGCACCACTTCCATTTATACATTCGTCTTCGGACAGGGTGTAGTTAGTGCCTCTCCTGTATCCTATTTTGCAAAGCAATACCTCTACAGCGGAGGATCTTCCTTGTGGCTGTATGTTGAATTGACTAACAGCCGTACTCATAAGTTCAGCTGAGTTGCAATCAAAATATCCTCCCGAGTTATTGTATCCTGTAAAGCCTGGAAAAGTTCCTACGTAAGCTCCGTCGCCAACGTTATTAAATATTTTTCCCTTTTTCAGCTCCTCTACGTTGCTGTTGGGCGCCTTACTTCCCGCACGGACAAAACATGTATCTAATGCGCGCGCATAAACATAAAACTTATATTTTTCTTGAGTACTGAGACTGTCAAAGTACCCATCAGCAAATGCAGGTAAAGAGGTTAATAGCGTAGAAATTGGTAATATAAATAAGGCGCTCACGCACAAATATAAAACTATACTCTTAAAGACGTTTCTACGACCAAACCCACTCATAAACATAAACACCTTCATTTAATCACATATGAAGGTGTTTATGCAATAGTTGCTAAGTCTGGAGTTTAGTCTTTTTTAATATTGTCCCAAGCATTCTGTATCTCAGGGATTTCGTATGCTGGTACGTCTTCACCGTTTATAGTGAATAGCATCGGGCTTCCTTGTTTTTGATAATCATGAGGTACACTGATTCCTCGGAAATCAATTATCACAGGAGCTACCCTAATCGGTACTGTGCGGTCTGATACCGCATCAAGGGATTGCTTCTTTGACGGGTCAAAGTTTAGACCTTCGGCACTTACCCTGTCGGTGTTAACAATGGTCATTATTTCTTCAACCCCACCATCTCCTGTTAGATAAGCTGCTTGATATTTAGGAATCCAACCACCGTAATTTAGACCGTTGCACCGTGTAAGATCTCCTTCATCGGAACAAGGATCTGCGTTATTAGCGTTGTTTCGGACTAGCTTTGGATAACTACCGTCTTTTCCTGTAGACTCAAATATTTTATTTGGCTGTCCATCTAGTGGAAATAGGTCGAAAACGTTATAGTCAAGATATCTTTCCTCAGGGTATTCTTTATACTCCTCAAAAAAGTCATATATCACCTTTTGAGCACTTCCTATAGCCATACTGCTTAGGTAGGCGTCGCGCATCTCATCTGCTTGCTCCACTCTGCCTTCGTCGACTAGTTTAAAGTAGGATTTGGCCAGCAAATTAATACTGTAGGCGCTGTGCTCTCCGATATTTTTCATGACTCCAGGGAGTTCTTCTTTTGTTGTGATTATCTGACCAAACTCATCAATATCTAATTTTGCAGATTCGCTGTTAGCATGCATGTTTGTATAATTAATGAAGGCTGCTCTCTTATCATTCGTGTCTTTTGCATTATCCAAAGAGTCTAGAAGATTATCCAGTCCCTCAATTTCTGGGATTTCTCTAGCCTCTGGTGATGGAGAACTTGTCTCTTCTACTGAAGGTGTAGAATCTTGAGTTTCCTGCGAGGTAGATGTTGTATCTGGAGTTGGCTCACTGTAGCTTTCACCACAGGCTGACAACGGAGCTACTGAAGCTAACAGTGCTGCCGCTGTAGCGATGCCCTTTAAGAACTTTTCTTTAGTTGTAGTTGAAAGACTTGTTTTTGAATCGCTTGGGTTAAATTGTTCACGATTTCGAACCATAACGCTTGGGATCCTTCCTCTGACATTGTCAGATATTTTATTGTAAAAACTTCTTAGACTTTCTAGTCCAATTGCCCATATCATAACATAAACTATACAAAAATGCAATAAGTTAAGTATATTTTCCATAAAAAAACACCCTGTTAGGGTGAAAATATCTGTGGCGCGCTCGACCGGATTCGAACCGGCGATCTCCTCCGTGACAGGGAGGCGTGATAGGCCAACTTCACTACGAGCGCATATCAATATCCCTTATATTATCAGATTACTTCTGTCTTTTCAAGGAAAATGTTTGCTTTTTTCGCTTGACTATTTTACAATTTAGGTATAAGAGAAAATTTTATGACAAAAAGAAATATTGTAATCAGTATATTTATCGCAACAGTAATCGCAGGGAGCGTTTTTATACCCAAAGTAGCTTTGGCTGCCAGCTGCGGCGGCGCGGAAACTTCTGTTATTTCTTGTGACGGCACGGGTAGCACGGCAATTATCAACATAATCAAGCAAGTTATTAAAATCTTAACCGCTGGAGTTTTGGTCGCGGCGGTTGGTGCTGTTATATACGGGGCATTCTTATATACCACTTCTGAAGGTAGTCCAGATAAGATAAAAAAAGCGCGTGAAGTTTGGACGAATACTGTTATTGGGATAATAATGTTTGCGTTTATGGTGGCAATTACTAACTTTATTATTCCAGGAGGAGTTTTCGATTAATGAAGAAGATTATAATAGCAATGTCTTTAATGATTATAGGGTCGCTTGGGGCGAGCGTAACTTTCCCAGGCATTTCTTTTGCGGACGATGCATGTTCTAATAAGGGGAAGATTTTAACATTAAAACCATGGTATAGCGGCTTAACTAATAGTGACTGTTCCCTTAAAAATCCAGGCACAGATACTAATTCTCAAGCTAACTATATTTGGAAAATCGCGCTTAATATCATTGATGATTTGCTGCAGCTTATCGGTTACACGACCGTTGGATATATTATGTACGGTGGTTTCTTGATGATGACCAGTAGCGGCGCTCCAGATAAGGCTGCTCATGGGCGAAAGACTATTATGAGTGCCGCGATCGGTCTGGTTATTGCCCTAGCTTCTGTCGCGCTAGTTAACTTTATATCATCAAAGATAGGGGTATAAAATGAGATATATGGAATTTTTTGCTGGATTATTAGGAAAGGCAGATGATCTTGGTGTGCCACAGAATAACGATGTAGATATTATGAAGTTTGTTAATTTGGCGCTCTGGGTGGCTGGTGTCGTGGCTGTTATTGTGGTGATTATTGCTGGAATAAATTATTCCCTGTCTTCTGGCGATCCCGCTAAGACTGCCAGCGCAAAGAATGCTATTCTATATTCAGTTATTGGTTTGGTTATTATTGCTAGTGCGATTGCTATAACAGGTTATATTATAGGAAAGGTTTAAAATGAAGATTTTTACAAAAATCCTGACGGCTGGAATACTAATGATTGGGCTCCTTGGCGTGTTTACTCCGGCGGTGTCTGCGGCTAACGGTATTGATATTTGCTCAAATGGAAATGAAAACTCTGTCTATTGTAAAAATAAGAGCAGTGGCGAAACTCAAGTGAACGGTATTATAAAAACTATCGTTGAAGTTCTACTTACGGCCGTTGGTGCTATTTCGATTATTATGATAGTTATTGGCGGTATTATGTTTGCACTTTCCAGCGGTGACGCTCAGAAAGCGGCAAAAGCCAGGAATACTGTTTTATATGCGGTAGTCGGTTTGGCTGTATCGTTATTCGCATCGGCAATTGTTAATTTTGTATTTAATAGGTTTAATTAGGAGAAAATATGAAAAAATCAATAATATCAATAGCAATTATGACATGTGCGGTGTTTGGAGCATCGGTTTTGTCTACCGCTTCCCTGTCGGGCAGTGTTTCCGCTCAGGTATCTAAAGGAATTGATACGGCTACAACATCGGAAATGAAAGGTAAAAGTATTGACGGTGATGACGGTCTAATAAAAACAGTAGTTAATGTTTTGCTTTGGGCTGTAGGTATTTTATCTGTTATTATGATTATTTTTAGCGGACTTCGCTATATTACTTCGGCTGGCGACGCTTCAAAGACAAAATCTGCTCAGAGTACGCTCACCTATTCAGTGGTTGGACTAATTGTGGCTATTATGGCATACGCGATCGTCAATATGGTTACAAATCGACTATAATAAATCCATAATTAGTTTTACAAATAACAGATAAAAATGTATAATAGTAATATCATTAAACAAGGAGAAAATAACAATGAATAAATTAAAATTAATCTTGGCGGGACTACTGGTAGTACCAACTGTTGCTTTGGCTGTAGCCCCAGTTGCAAGCGCTGAAGGAAACTTCACCCTACAGGGCGGCGTTAGTAGCGCGCAAGGAGAGGGTGTTGATAAGGTAGCCGCAGACCCTGAATCTTTAGTTAAGCAGTTTGTAAATATATTCTTATTTGCAGTTGGTGCATTAAGCGTTATTATGCTTATCTGGGGTGGTATTCGTTACACTACTTCAGCCGGTGATAGCAATAAGGTTACTGCAGCTAAGAACACAGTTTTGTACGCAATTGTCGGTTTGGTGGTTGCAATCTTGGCATACGCAATTGTCAATATGGTTATCGGTAAGATTGCATCAGGATCATAATCTTCCCTATTGATAAAAAAGAGCCTCGCTGATGAGGTTCTTTTTTTTGTGGCTAAAAAAATACCGCCAACTTGTGACGGTATTTTCTGTGAAATGGTTTTTACAGAACTTGAATCTTCTTTGCTTTTTCTTGCTTTATCTTTTCAAAAGTAATTGTCAAAACGCCATCTTTTAATTCTGCCTTAACGCCTTCTTCATTTACAGCGGTTGGCAATGCTAATGTACGACTGAATTCGCCCCAGTAACATTCTTGGATGTGCCATTGGCGAACATCTGCTTCATCACCGCTAGACAGTGTGCCGCTAATTGTTAAGATACCGTCAGAAATGCTTACATCTAGGTCGTTTCGATCTACGCCGGCAGTACGAGCTTTGATAACTAGGTTATTTTCTGTCTCAAAAACGTCAACAGCCAATTGACCCATTGCGTCATCAGCTTCATCTTCCCAACTGTCGTCGGATCGTGTTGTTGGTGTACTGTTGCTTCTACTGTTGTCGTCGTCAAAACCAGGTAGTAGATCGTCGTTATCATCGTCAATAAACGCCGCAGCCAATTCCTGTTCTGTTAGTAATGTATCATCTTGCTTTCGGGCCATAATTTCCTCCACTTTTATAATAGGCTCATTGACAAAGTCTTTATTAGTATAACTGTAATGTGCGTTATAATCAACAGAGAAAGGCTTAAAACGTAAAAATTACAATGTTTGACACGCTATTATCGATCATCGCTCCTCACCACTGTTATAAGTGTGGTAAAACGGGCGGTATTTTATGCTTAGATTGTAAAAAATACATCACAAGTCGGAAGTACGATATATGTGTTCTATGTGGTGATTTATTGGAGAATGGCAACTTATGTAAAAAGCATAAGCTTACCTGTGATATGATCTGGTGTTTTTCACGACGTACAGGTGTTGTCGCAAAGATTATTGATGATTATAAGTTTAACCGCGTTCAGGCGGCGGCTGATTTACTAAGCGAGTTCTTAGACGAAGCTCTGCCTGAATTGCCGTCAGATACAGTAATCGTACCAATTCCTACAATTTCTAAGAATATTCGGCGTCGTGGATTTGATCATATCCGAAAAATTGCTATTAAACTATCTCGACGTAGGAAAATAGAGTGTTGTTCCCTGCTCCGGCGCAGAAATAACGTCACCCAGCATTTCACAAAATCTTCCGCCCAGAGAAAACGTCAAGCAAAGGAGTTTTTTGAAATTGCGGGTAAAGTTGATAAAAATAAGCGATATATCATTATTGATGATATATTTACGACTGGCTCAACTGTGTTGGCGGCGGCGGAATGTTTGAAGAAAAATGGCGCCAAACACGTGGAAATTGCGGTTATTGCCAGGCATGGGCGCCCGAAGCTATGAGTGATGATAATGACTGTCGCGATGGATTTCTTGGGCGCGGTATAATTGCTCAGCTAAAATAAGACGAACTAATTGGTGTGGAAACACTAAGTTCGATAACGACCAGACGACGTTGGATTTTTGGCGCAAGTCGCCAGTAACTCCGTAAGCGCCACCGATGATGAAGACAATATGCTTGTCGATATGTTCGGTTATTAGGTTAGATAATTCCGGCGATGATAAGTTTTTTCCGCGCTCATCGAGCAAAATAACGAAGTCGTCCGAATTGAGGCGTGAAAAAATACGCTCAGACTCTTCCTGGCGCGCTCTGTCGCCTTCAAAGCTTGAATGCGGTAGAATAATCATTTCCGCAGCAAAAGGTGCTCGTAGACGCTCTAAAAAACGAAAAATGCCTGGCTGAATCCAGGCTTCGTGCTTTTTTCCGATTGTTATAATGGTGATCTTCATAATATCTATGGCGGAGAGAGAGGGATTCGAACCCTCGATGAGTTGCCCCATACCGCTTTTCGAGAGCGGCCAGTTCAACCACTCCTGCACCTCTCCATAAAGCTAATGTGGTACACCCGGCAAGATTCGAACTTACGACCTCTGGCTCCGCAAGCCAGCGCTCTATCCAGCTGAGCTACGGGTGCATACAGCCTTTCGAAAAGGCTATAATAAAAATATAAGGTACCTTCATTGCTATAAAGCACTGAACTTTTGTATTCTACCACATAAAATATAGTCAATCAAGCTATAGCTTTATCAACCGAATGAACTTCTCTAAGGCGTCCGGCTTAATTTCTTGCATTGGTAGGCGTGCTCCGAGCATATCGACAATTCTCTCGCCCTCTGCTTCGGAAAAGTAAATAGTTAAACCTGGTGAGAATCGCTTTACTGGCAATAATAGAATCGAATGTTGGTTGTTTTCGTGAATTAATCCAAATGCGCGAAATTCGCTAAAATCGTGTAAAACATCGGCGATGTAAATACCTTTGGGGCTAATCGCGTAGTTTATTACTTGTGGGGTTTTGTTTGATAATACAAACAAGGCTACAGCCATAATTGGCAACAAAACAGCGAAAGTCCAGTTCTTAAACACCAAAATCGCCAAAGCCATTAATCCTATCAACACAATTACAAAAAACACGTACCACAATTTACCGCGTTGAACCTGTACGCCTTCTGGTGCGTTCCAAGCTATTGGCTCGGTTAAATCAATCCTTTCAGATGATGGCGCTTCAAAGTCTTGGTTTTCTGGACTATCGTTCATGACGTTAGTATATCACGGTGAGAATTAACGGACAATTAAACGTTAGTGGTTGATCCGCCACTCAAAGCTGCGCCAAGGATGAAGTTAATGATGGCGTAAGCAAAGACTGCGATTAATAGACCGATGATTGCGTATAAAATTGTATTTTTGGCATTTGTGACAGATTCTTTTTTACCGCCAGATATTACATAGCGGAAACCGCCGAAGATTAGCATAACGACACTTAAGACGCCGACGCCGAATAGCATAATGTTGATGGCTCGCCTTACAATTGATGAATCACCATTAGCTAAGTTGGACGGCGTATTGTCGCCGCGTGCCGCGTTAATTCCAGCTGGAGCACCACCTTCGCCTAATGCAGAAACTGGAGCGGTTACCAAAGCTACACCGAATCCGATTGTAAGTAGTCCTGTTATAATTTTAGAAATATATCCTTTTACCATAATTCTATTATACCCTATTTGCGATAAAGCTATTAATAATTACACTTCTATGATACACTAAATAGTGAATTTGGAGGAGTACCCAAGTGGCTGAAGGGGACGGTTTGCTAAATCGTTAGTATGGAGAGATCTGTAGCGGGGGTTCGAATCCCCCCTCCTCCGCCAAAATTCATAGATAGTACGGAAGGGTGACCGAGTGGTTGAAGGTACCGGTCTTGAAAACCGGCGTGCGGTAAAACGTACCGAGGGTTCGAATCCCTCCCCTTCCGCCAAAATAATACTATTGAATTTGAAAAATAGGAGATTCATACAGGTCTCCTATTTTTATTGGTTATGATGGAGATTTTTATTTCTCTTGTTTGACTTGAATCGTACTTTCGTAATTTGCGCCAGATAGACGATCAAACATAAAACGTCGGTTAAATAACGCTACGACAATTGTAATTAATACGAATAATATGAATGCTAAGAATGTAATTGCGAATAGACAGAGAAACAATAGCGAATTCGCTTCCTTATTAAATTCATCCGCGAGGTAAAACAAGCCTGCGGGAATGATGCGAAAATATATCGTGAGTAAGATTCCTCTGAAAATTGTGCGAATCCATTTTTTATTTTCAAATGTTAGCCCAAACTTTAATAATGCGCTACCAAAAGTTTTACCATTCAGTAGAGGAATTAGGCTAAAATAGAGGGCTAAAAATAGCGAAAACGGAAGTTGGGTTTTTGATAAGGTGTAAGGAATACGGATGATAACAGCGTCGATTATTAGAGATAAACTAACGCGGGTTGCAGAAACTCGTGAGCCGGCCTCAAGGGATTTTTCATCTATTTCTTCCCTGGACGGAAGTAGCCACGTCGCAAACCAGCCCAGAAAGTAACCGACATATCCGCCTATCGTGTTCTGGATGATATCATCGACGTCGGCTAATCGGTAAGGTCCTGAATAGATGAAATAAAGTCCAGACAGTTGCGTTAGCTCAAAGAATAAACTTAAAATAGCTGTCAATAACAACGTCTTTTTAAGGCTACATTTGAAATAGTAGCGCAGGTAAATTCCGAACGGAATGAGCATTAAAACGTTGAAAGCAGGAACGTAAAAAGTGGGATGTTTTATCGCCGCAATCCAAGTTGAACTATCTGTTAATATAAATGGACTATTCTTTATAAAATCTGCGACGAATGAAAACGGAATTAAATTCAGATTTTCTGCGTAAGTTGTGTGAACAGATTCTGGATTTGGTAACGGTAAAATAACTAAGAAATATACGGTTAATAAATACAGAATAAAGGAATAGAAAATTAAAGTCCGCAGCTTATTGACGGAGCCGTATTTTCGATAGTTCGCAATCATATACGGCAACGTGATAAGGAAAGCCAAAATTGGAAAAAGGATTAGTGCAACCTTAATAGAAATTAGGTATCCCATAGACTCCATTATACTAAACATTTTCTCTATAAAGTTCAGGATGACTATTTCTATGCTGGGAAATATACTTGACAAAAAACAAAGCTTATGCTAACATTGTAATCAGTATTCTAAAAATAGATACAAAAAAGAAAGAATAAAAATGAATTTAGTACAACAGTTTTTCACCGTTACAACTATGTTTGTCAGTTTGAATGTAGCGTTTGGTGTGCTGCTGCACGATACCAACGTTGATAAAGCATTTTTGTCATCTTGGAAAACATATAGCGTTCAAAGTGACGTTAAGGATGAAATAAAAATGCCAGAAACAAAGCCTCATACTCATCCAGAACATACTCAATTGTCAAATGTGTTAAAAGAAGGTTCAGCGCGACCGCGAACTACGCCTCGTAACAACGATAAGAAGCGATTACGCCAAAAATATGCCGCTCGTGGACAGCATACTTTTGATGGTTATCACCTTGATTTTGAAGGTGTAAGCTAGGCTATTTTAAGCTAATCACTTCTAATTCCGAAACAAGCCGAGTAATGATTTTTTCTTGCTCGGCTAATTGCTCGCGAGTTTCCTCGACAAGGTGGGCTGGCGCCTTCTCAACGTAAGTCGGATTTTCCAGGCGCTTGTTTAATCCCGCCAATTTCTGACGTGATTCGGCTAGGCGCATTTCCAGATTTTCCTGATGTTGATACAGAGTTTCGCTATCAATATCTAGCCACGCTTCCCTGTTTGCCGTCGCCAATCTCAGTCCGCGCGGTTGGTCGGTGTGTTCAATTGCCTCAAGCCGCATCAGATGCTTAATCGTGTCTTGATTGTCAGCGATAAGATTGTCGTTGCCGTATAACAATCGATATTTCTTATTCCCTGGCAGTTCAGCAATCACCCAGCGACCTTCGGCAACCAAGAGCTTAAGTTGCTCGAATTGTTCGGCAGCAATCGGATCGAACTTTTCTGAAGTTGGCCAAGCTTCACGCATCAAAATGCCGTCGGTGTAATTGAGCGTTTGCCAAATCGTTTCCGTAACAAATGGCGCAAATGGATGAGCGATTTTCAAAGAAGTTGCCAAAACCCAAGATAATAATGGACGATTGATCGCGGTTTTAGACGATTCAATGTACCAGTCGGCCACGTCGTCCCAGATGGTGTGATAAACAGTTTCTGATGCCTCTGAGAAGCGATATTGCTCTAATCGAACGGCGATGTTGTTGGCGGCGTCGTTCAATTGGCGAATAATCCAGTGATCAGCCGGAGTTTGTGGTTCTAAGTCGACAATTTGGTGATTATCGCCAATTTGCGCTTCAACAAACCTGGCAATATTCCATAGCTTATTGCAGAAGTTGCGAGCAGCGATAACAGAGCCGCGGTTAAAGGCCTGACTTTGAGCCGGCGCCCGTCCAGCGATAATTCCCATACGTGTGGCGTCAGATCCAAATTCCGCAACCAATTCCATTGGATTAATGACGTTGCCCTTAGACTTAGACATTTTTTGGTTATGTTCGTCATTAACCATTCCGTGTAGATAAACTTCTTTGAACGGCAACTTCCCTGTTCGGTACAGACTAAGCATAATCATTCGAGAAACCCATGCGCGCATAATATCCATACCAGTTTCCATCATGTCGGTCGGGAAATAATTGGCTAAATCGCCGCCATCCAAGTAGTCTGTAACAATATATGGCCATTGTCCAGATGAGAACCAGGTGTCAAAGGTATCCTCTTCCCTAATATATGTTGTGCCATTTACAACAATACTCTGTTCGTTGGTGCGAGTGTCGAATATCCAATCCTTAGGGTCGTTTTCATTTACAAACGCAGGAATTGGTATTCCCCATGGAATCTGTCGTGAAATATTCCAGTCTTTCAATTGCTCAAAATATGCGATAAGCTCTTTGCGCTTGGATGCTGGATAAAAAGTGATTTCTTCTTTTTTGAGTACATCAATTGCTGGCTGTGCGAGTGATTGTGTTTTAATAAACCACTGCTCTTTAATCATTGGCTCAATTACGCTGCCACACTTATAACAATGTCCAACGGCGTGTTCAATTTCAGTCTCACCGCGGCGTAGCTCCAGTGCCTCCAGTGCCTCCAAGACTCGTACGCGAGCTTCTACTGGTGTTAATCCTAAGAACTGTGCTGGCACATTTATCATCTTCCCTTCTGGGCTGATAATTGACTCTATAGGCAAATCATGACGTTTTGCAATTTCAAAGTCGTTCGGGTCGTGCGCTGGCGTAATCTTAACCGCACCGGTACCATAGCTCATGTCGACATATTCGTCCGCGATGATAGGAATTTCCTTATCGACAATCGGCAGTAAAATGCGAGTTCCAACCAATTTTTTGTATCGCTCATCATCTGGATGAATTGCCACAGCAACGTCACCGAGCATAGTTTCTGGGCGCGTAGTAGCAATGATAATCTCACCAATTTTATCTAATGTCGGGTAAGCTATTTTCCACAACTTCCCTTTCTCGTTCTTATGTTCTACCTCGATGTCGGCAAAGCTGGTTTGGTGTTCGGTACAATAATTGACAATTCTCTCACCTCTGTAAACCAAGTTGTCATCCCACATTTTCTTAAATGTGTCGTATACAGTGTTGATGACTTTGTCGTCCAGAGTGAATGTTAGGTGTTTCCATGATGCGCTAACCCCTAATGCGCGCAATTGCAGTTCCATATTGCCGCGTTTTTCTTGTACAAAATTCCAAACTTGACTATAAAGTTGGTCACGTGAAAAATCGAAGCGACTCTTCCCCTGCTTCGTTAATTCTCTTTCATACACAACCCAAGTTTCAAACCCAGCGTGGTCGGCGCCTGGAATAAATACGGCGTCGTCGCCCTTCATTCGGTGATAGCGAATCAGAATATCCTTCAAATTCATATCGAGCGCGTGCCCAATGTGAAGATTGCCGTTAGCGTTAGGTGGCGGCATAATGATTGAATATGGCTTACCTACCCCTGTTGGCTCTAATGCACCACTGGTTTCCCACAGGGCATAAATATTTGGTTCGTAATCGTTTGGTATGTATTGTTTAGCTAGCTGCATAAGTTATTCCATGGTTTTTTCATGTGAAAAAAGACAAAAGAAAACAAAGTAGCTTTTCACGTGCAAAAGCTCTTATTTGCGTAATCCTCTAATTTCTCCACATATTTATATTACATCTTAATTATACCACAAATTTATGTGGTGCGATGAGGAAAAAAGGGGCTATTTTCTAATCGTTTGATACGCTCGATATAACCAATATTGAAGTGGCTTTAAGGGAAGTTCCCAGGTTGACCCAGAATAGACATCTTCGCCGCCGAATGATCTCTTGAACTTCGTAAAGCCAGCCCATGGGTGATTTTTTGGTGCGTTTTCAGGAGCAATTCCGTATAAATCGACTTTCTCCATTTGACGATGTTTTGCATCGATTATCGCTTCGGTGAGCAGGGCAGTTCCAGCGTTAAGTTTGCGATGTTCTGGTGTAGAATTTGCTGCAGCATGCGCGTAAATTCGAGTTGTTTTTGAGTCGAAAAATAGGGCAGTAGCAATTACTTTATTATCATATGTTGCGTACCAAAATGAAGCATCTTTGGATGGAAGTAGGGAACCAGCTTGCTTATGAAAATATGAATCTGGGTGCGGCGACATACCAGTCCGTTTGGCGACTTCATGGATTAGTTCAAGAAAATACTTGATATCGTCCGGGTTTTGAGATTGATGAACTGTTATGCCTTTTTTGTAATAATTCCTATAACAATTTCTTACAGGTTGCGCCATGCTTGCTATAATCTCTTCCTCTGGTTGCTGGAGATTGATAACGTGCGTATGTTCTGGCTGTAGATGAACGTAAGTGGCTTTCTTCCAATACTCATCAGATAATACCTTAGAAAAGGTGGGTTTAATTGGTCCGACTCTAAGGAAAGTAACGCCAAGTTTTCTACCCAGATCAGCAAGATCTTTTAATGCCAACTGCAAATTTTTCTCATTAGTGGCGGTTGGTCCAAAAGGGCAATATAAGCGGGAATTGCCCGTGCCACGCTCTAATATCGCAAAATATTCCCATCCTTCACCTCTGTTGTGAAAGACTTTTCGACCGAGCGATTTTTGAAATTTTTCCCAGGCTGATGATTGTAGAAAATGTTGATTCATGTTGTAATCCTCACAACATTATATTGCTGTCATTGATAAACTTGGCTGAACTTCCAGATCGTATGGATCTGTAGGCTCGTCAATTTGAGATCTGAAATAACCGAGAGTAGCAATCATCGCGGCGTTATCTGTACAGAGTTGAATAGGGGCGTATTCGATGTCAATTGGCAGGGCTTCGCGTAATTGACGGCGCAACTCTTGGTTAGCCGCGACTCCGCCAGCGATTACAACGGAGGCTGGCTGGAAATTGTCAAACGCCTTCTTGGTTTTATTTACGAGCGTTTTTATGGCTGTGTACTGGAAACTCGCTGCCATATTACGTCGTAATTCGTCATCTACGAGCGCTGGAAGCTCATGAGAGGGAAAAGTGAAGTCTTTACCGACTTCGTGCTGAACGGCTCTCAAAACGGCTGTCTTAAGCCCAGAGAAGGAAAAATCGTATTCGCCGGATAATTTGGCAATAGGTAAGTGGAACGCGTGCAGATCGCCGAGTTCGGCGGCTTTGGCGATGGCTGGGCCGCCAGGATACGGCAAACCGATGATTTTAGCAACTTTATCAAACGCTTCACCAACCGCGTCGTCTTGAGTTTGTCCAATAAGCTGATAATCACCGTGATTTTTAAATAGGACAAGTTGCGAATGTCCGCCTGAAACGATCAACGAAAGCATAGGGAATGACGGCTGCTGTTTCGGCAATGTTAGAGATAAATTGTCAGATTGCTTATTGATAAAATTGGCGTACACGTGAGCTTCTACGTGATGAATCTTAAAGAGCGGCTTATTATGGATAATAGCGAGAGTTCTAGCGGCGAGAGTACCGATTAATAGCGAGCCAATAAGCCCCGGCGCGTAAGTAACAGCGATAGCGTCAATATCATCCCAAGTGCAATTTGCATCAGACAAAGCTTTTTTAATGACGGGATTTACAACTTCCAAATGACTACGCGCGGCAATTTCTGGAATAACTCCACCGTATTCTGCGTGAATATCAATTTGAGAATTGACGACATTTGAAAGCAAGCGTTCGCCATCTTCAACTATTGACGCCGCTGTTTCGTCGCAACTGGATTCAATTCCCAAAATCCTCATTTGCTTTTATTATAGCAAATATAAGTGGTAAAATGGGTATTATGAAAAACGAGTTGGTAAAAATTGCTAGAAAAACGCTACCTCAAGGAGCTTTGGAAAAAACCGAAAACGCTTATCGGGTTGCGCGCACGAAGATGATTAGCCTAAGATATGGCAATCCAGCTCGTGGCTTGAGAATTATTGCAGTAACAGGGACGAACGGGAAAACCACGACTGCTTGTTATATCAATGAGATCTTGAAAGAAGCTGGTTTTAAGACTGCATTATTTACGACGGCGGTGATTGAAATTGCTGGCAAGGAAAAGATAAATGATTTGAATGCGACAGTTCCGACTGTAGCGAGGCTATTCAGCTTTTTCCAGACAGCTCAGCGTGAAGGCGTGGAATATGTGATTTTAGAGGCAACAAGTCACGCTTTATCACAGCATAAGTTTGACGGCGTGCCAATTGAGGCGGCGGTGATGACTAATTTGACTCAAGACCATTTGGATTATCACAAAACGATGGAAGCTTACGCGGCAGCTAAGGCTAAATTGTTTGAGAAAAAGCCGAAATATATCGTGCTGAATCGCGATGACGAGTGGTTTGAATATTTTGATAAGTTTACGGCTTCTGGCGAGAAAATGACTTACGGAACGAATCCGGAAGCTGAAGCTCACTTGACGCACGTTAAGTTGTATAAAAAGGGAACAGAGGCGAGTTTGCTGATTGATCATCAAACTCATTTGGAGTTGGCGACTAATTTGCCTGGCGAATTTAACGTGATGAATATGTCGGCTGCGGTGTCGTTGGCATATTTATTGGGAATAAAGTTGGAAGATATCCAAGAGGGCGTGGCGAATTTGGAAGCGATTCCTGGAAGATTCGAGCGAGTAGAAAATAAGCTTGGAATTGATATTATTGTGGATTATGCTCACACGCCAGACGCGCTGGAAAAATTGCTAAAAACCACTCATAAAATTACCAAGGGGCGATTAACTTTGGTGTTTGGTGCGTGTGGCGACAGAGATAAGACAAAGCGACCGATTATGGGCGAGCTGGCGGCTAATTTGGCAGATAGGATTTTCCTAACTGACGAGGAAAGCTATAACGAAAATCCAGATGAAATTCGGGCAATGATCCGTCAGGGAATTGAGCGAACGAAAAAAGCTCATAAAATGACGGAAATTGCTGATCGAAAACAGGCGATTTATCAAGCTCTGAGGTCGGCCGTTCGTGGCGATACGGTTCTGATTACGGGTATGGGTCATGAGCAGTACCGAATTGTGAATGGCAAGCGAATTCCATGGAATGACAAGAAGGTCGTTCAGGAAATTATTTCTGAGATTGAGAAAAAGAGTCGTAAAATTTCGCTTTAATCTGTTTCCAGCTTTGTGATTGGCGAACTAATTTTTCTGCGTCGCTTGGATCGAGTAGTAATTCTTTCACGGCGTCTTCAAGGTAAATGCCGCCCTGCGAGCCTTTGAATAGAATTGTTGTATCTTTAATGTCGCTATTTTTCAGGAAATTTCCAGCCTCAAGCGCCGTGTCAAAAGAAATTACTTTACAGCCATTTTTTTCAGCGATTAGTGCGAGGTGTTTTTTTGACATTTTACCAACAGTAATAAGCAGCTCTAATTGGCTTGGGTCGCAAATTTCACCGATTTTTTTATGCTCCGATTCGGATGTTTCGCCCAATTCATTCATATCGCCCAATACGGCAATTTTATGATTGGCAGAGATAGAATAGAGCGTTTTTAGTGAATTTTCCATGGCAATAGGGCTGGCATTGTAAGTGTCGTCTAGCAATGTGCAGCCGCGTATGCCGCGTAAAATATTCATTCTACCTGAAACTGGTTTGATTTTTGTTAAAGCCGCCGCAACTTCTTCAATACTCATATTACAGGCCAATCCTGCTGCTGCCGCGCCGGTAATAGAGCGAATGTTATGCTTGCCCAATATGGAAATATTTATATCCCGAGAGGTTTTTTCGGAATATTTTAGATTGACGATACAGCCAGTATCTGTAGTTTCTTTGACTTGCAGGAAAACGTCGGCAGATTCGTCTCCGTAGCTCACGCGATTTCCAACTATGAGATTATGGTATTTTTCATCGATATCGTGAAGGTTGAAGATGGTTTTTTTAGCGACTTGACTAATAGACAATTCCTCATGAGCTACCGTATCCATATTTTTGAAAAACTCCATATGCTCAGGAGCAACAGAGGTAATTATGGCAATGTCGGGCTGAATGTAGCGCATAAAAGTAGCCATTTCACCAGGGCAATCAATACCGCATTCTTGAATGATTACATCTGGCGATTTGGGGTTTTTTATGCTGGCGTGTGCGGCGGAGAAGACTTTTAGCCAGGCTAGGGGAGATTTGGCGTTTTTTGGTCCGTCTATACCTAAGATTTCCAGAGGTGCACTTAAGGTTGTGTTCAAATTGCCACGACTATGGCGCACGGTGAATTTTTCTGATAGAACAGTGGCGGTTGCTGATTTTACGCTAGTTTTACCAACGCTGCCAACTACGGCAATTAGTTTGGTGTCAGGATGAGATTTAAGATATTTTTTTACATAAGAACCGAGAATTGTTTCTAAGAGATGTTTGAATAATTGCATGGAGTTATTATAACAGATTGAGGAATAGTAGGGAGAAGGATGTGAGGTTGCCTCTTTGATGATTTTATGGTATTATAGCAACCATTGTATGGAGATTGCTAGAGGATCAGGAGTAGCTGAGATTGCTTGGGGGATTGTTGAATCTTCCGAATATCAAGAAAGACTGCGTAAAATTGTATTAGGAATAGGGCGAGCCGCAACCAAAGAGTTTAACCCGGAAAGCTCATATCGATTAGTGGATAGATATGTTGCGTCAGGTGTTGCGGATGATATTTTAAAAGAGAGAGGTGACACGGATAAAGCACCGGAATATAAAATACTAGAGTTGATACAAAGGATGCCTTATTGGATTTGCGCGGAAGAAAAACTTAAATCTTATAGAAAAGGGGTGTTTTATGAGCGCAATAATAAGATAAGAGAAAAAGAGACAGTTGTAGCTTTTAATAAGGCTGTACGAGACATAATTAGCGAAGGGCGATATAATCGCAAATCAGAACTTATATCGGATGTTCAGGGCGCTATGGATTGTCTTGGCTATGGCGATGAGGAAATTGAAAATGCATATAAATTCTTAGCTTATGTGATCAATGGTATGCGTCACGAAATCGCCGCTGAGATGGCTCTAAATGAGGTTGAGGGAGTACAAGCCGTTTATGTATCTAGCGTTGAAGGCGACCTTGCTGGAACTGATATTTTGGTTGAATATGTAAGAGATGGTAATATATATGTATTTGGTTTTGATATAAAATCAACGAAAACCGCAGCACGTAAGGCTAATAATGATAAGTATTGCATGGACTACCGTGCTATCTGGTCTGGCTTTAACCACAAGGCTGGTGACTTTGGCTATGATGAAGATGGCTTAATTCCTAAGAAGCGTGTTATTAGAGGAAAGATTTCATATTATAAGGGTGTTCTTGAAGAGATGGTCAGAGAAGAAGTCAGTCGTCATAAAAAGAAGTAGGTCCGCTTTCCCATCCAATACGGGTGGCGCTACCTACTTCTATATAAATATTACCACGACCGCCATAAAAATCTAGAAAGTCGAGGCGTAGGAGATAATTAGCACTCACACTTGACGAGTGCTAAATTAGTGCGTTACAATAGATACGTTGTTAACGAAATGGAGGATAACGTGAGTACACCTATTAAGCCTCTTGGCGACCGTGTTGTAGCGGTGCGTGAAGAAGCAAAGACTCAGACAGCGAGCGGAATTTACTTGCCTGATAACGCTAAAGAAAAGCCAGTAGTTGCGGAAGTTAAAGCAGTTGGCGGCGATGTGAAGAACGTCAAAGTCGGTGATCGAATTGTCTATAAGGAATATTCGACTACGGATTTGAAAATTGACGGCACGGAATATTTGGTTGTTCGCGAAGAAGATATTTTAGCAACGGTTGTTGGATAAAAAGGGGAGTTTAATTATGGCAAAAAAAGTTTTTTATGATGACGATGCGCGAAATCGCGTGCTTGGCGGTGCTAAATCGCTATACGATGCAGTTAAGGTAACTTACGGTCCAAAGGGTCGCAATGTTGTGATCGCGAAAGGTTTTGGTGGACCAACGGTTACTCATGACGGCGTAACTGTGGCTGAAGGGATTGAATTGCCAGAAAACGATGACGAAACGCTAGGCTATAAAGTTGGTGCAGATTTAATCAAGCAGGCCGCTAAGAATTTGAACAAGCAAGCAGGCGACGGCACAACGACTGTAACGGTGTTGACATACTCGATTTTGAAAGAGGCGAATCGATTGATTGCGGCTGGACATAATCCGATGGAACTTAGGAAAGGCATCGAGCAAGCTGGCGCGGAAATTGTTAAAGAATTGAACAAATTGGCTGAGCCGATTGAAGGCAAGTCTGACCGCGTGGCTGAAGTCGCTACGATTTCGGCGGGTGATGCGGAAATCGGAAAGTTGATTGCCGGCGTAATCGAGAAAGTCGGTAAAGACGGCGTAGTTACTGTTGAGGCTGGTCAAGGTTTGGAACTAGAAGCTGAAGTTGTTGAAGGTTTTAGCTTGGATAAGGGTTGGGTGAGTCCGTTCTTTGTTACTGACGCGGGTCGCCAGGAGGCTGTGTACGAAAAGCCAGCGATTTTGATTACCGATAAGAAGATTTCTAGCGTGCAGGAATTCTTGCCAATGTTGGAAAAATTAGCACAAAGCGGTAAAAAGGACGTTGTTCTGATTGCCGATGAAGTTGAAGGCGAGGCATTGAGTATTTTGGTCTTGAACAAATTGAAGGGCGTATTTAATACCGTAGCAGTTAAGGCGCCAAGTTTCGGTGATCGTCGTAAAGATGTACTTCGTGATATCGCTGTACTAACTGGCGCGACTGTGATTTCTGAAGATCACGGATTGACATTCGAAAACGCTGGCTTGGAAGTTTTAGGTTCGGCGCGCAAGGTGATTGTTGGTAAAGATGAAACAACAATTATCGAAGGCGCGGGCAAACCCTCAGGTGTGAAGGAGCGAATTGCTGAGATTAAATCGCTTTCAGAAAATGCTTCTAGTGAGTATGAAAAAGAGCAATTCGACAAGCGCGCCGCAGCATTGTCTGGCAAGGTTGCGGTTATTAAAGTTGGTGGCGCGACTGAGACTGAAATTGACGAAAAGAAATTCCGCGTTGATGACGCCGTGGCGGCTACTAAGGCGGCTTTGGCTGAGGGAATTGTCGCTGGTGGTGGCGTAACTTTGGTCAATTTGGCTGGCAATTTGAAAGTTAGCGGCGCGGATAGTTTGTCGGTCGGTCGACAGATCTTGAAAGACGCTCTGAAGCAACCATTCTTGCAGATTATGAAAAATGCTGGGTTGAATGCCGACGCGTTGCTTGCTCAAGTTGAATCTGGCAAACCTGGATTCGGCGTTAACGTTATGAAGCCAGAAGATGGTCTAATTGACGTGAAGAAGGCTGGTGTTATTGATCCGGCTCGTGTGACTAAAGAAGCTGTTCAAAACGCAGTGTCAATTGCATCAACTGCGGCAACTATGGGCGCTTTGGTGGTTGATATTCCAGAGACTGAGGTTGCAGCTGCTCCTGGTGGTATGCCGGGAATGGGTATGATGTAAATCTGCCCCGAGCAATAAAAATCCCGCCGAAAATGGCGGGTTTTTATTTTGGAGGAATGGACTATCGAGGATTTGATAAGTAGTCGATTTCTTTAATGATATCCAGTAGAGCCTGTGCGCGGCGAGCTTCATCGACAATAGCTACGGCAGCGTCGTGTGCTGGTGCAATCAGAGTTTTATCGTCCGTAGAACGAAGAAGTAATAGGTAAGTGTCAAACTTTTCTTCTGGAGAAACGTCTAGCTTGTCGACTAATGGACGCAACTCGTTCAAGGCAGTTTGCTTAATCGTATCAAGCGCAGGATCTGCGGTTACAGTTGGAGTTGGTGCGCTGACTGCTGGAGTTGGTGTAACTAGCTCTGGAGTGGCAGGCTTCGCTATATCAATAGCAGGCTCATCGTTCTGATCTGTAGCGACAGGATCCGGTGAGATGGTTGCAGGATTAATTACAGGTGAAGCTGTAGCATTTGTCTCTTCGAATTGTAAATTATTGTCTGTATTTTGTGATACGCCAGCTAATACCTTAGCCAGTTCTTGGTCGTCACTGAATGATTGATTAGCTTGAGAATCCATTATAACCCACCTTATATATTAAATTGTTTAAGCTTATATATGTTACACTATAACATGAGTTAATCAAGGAGTGCAAGATGTTAGATGATATGAATGTGATAAAACAATATGACCCGGGCGACGTTTTAAGCGGCGTTTTGAATATTCCAGAACAAGCTCGATATGAAGTGTCGATCCACGAAGGTGCGAATCAGCGTCGAGATTTTAAGAATATTGTGATTGCGGGAATGGGCGGTTCGGCTTTAGCGGCTGATATGGTTCGAGTTTTGACCGCGGGCTGGTTGCATATTCCGCTTGAAGTGGTGAAGGGTTATGATTTGCCGGGGTTCGTGAGCGAGGAAACGTTGGTTATCGCGGTTAGTCATTCGGGTAATACCGAAGAAACTCTGAGCTGCTATCAGCAAGCATTGGAGAAGAAGGCGTGTCTGGCGGCTATGTCGACTGGCGGAGCGTTGATTGAGCGAGCGAAAAATGACAATGTAACTTACGCTCAAGTTCCAGCTGGCGCGCAGCCACGAATGTCGACAGTTTATCATCTGCGAGGATTATTGAAACTATTACAACATTTTTGGATTATTGATAATGATTTGTACGATCAGGTGAAAAATAGCGCTGATTGGTTGGCGGGCGAAATATCTAATTGGACGGCCAAAACGCCAGAAGCTGATAATTTGGCGAAGCAGATTGCGAAATTAACAATTGGCAAGACGTTGGTTGTTTTTGGTGGTGAATTGACTTGGCCGCTGGCGTATAAGTGGAAGATTAGCTGGAATGAATCGGCGAAGAATTTGGCGTTCTCGAATCAATATCCAGAATTTAATCACAATGAATTTATCGGCTGGTCGTCCCATCCTGTAGAGAAGCCGTTTACGGTTTTTGATATTCGTAGCAATTTGGAGCGGGACAGAATCCGCGAACGAATGGAGCTGAGTGATCGTTTGTTGAGTGGTAAGCGACCAAAGGCGCACGTACTGGAACTTCGAGGAAAGACGCTTATGGAACAATTGCTGTGGGGATTGGTGCTGGCTGACGCGGCTAGTATTTACAAGGCTATTCTTAATGGAGTCAATCCTGGTCCAGTTCAGTTGATTGAAAAATTGAAAGCGGAACTTAGTTAATTTAATATCGTAGAGATTCGATTGGGTCGCGTCTGGTGGCGCGGGCTGCTGGATATACGCCAGAAATTACGCCGATGATTATTGACAGTCCAATTGATAAGACGGCTGTTTGCCAATAAATATAAGGCGTGAGCGGTAAATATAAGCTGGCAATATAAGCTCCTGCCAAGCCTAACCCATAGCCCAATATTCCGCCGAGGAATCCGATGATCGCTGCCTCGATTAAGAATTGATTGATGATATCCCAGCCTGTGGCGCCGACGGCTCGTCTGACACCGACTTCACGCTGGCGCTCGGCGACATTGACAAGCATCACGTTCATAACGCCTATTCCACCGATTAACAGAGAAATAATGCCGATGACAGTTAAGATTATCGAGAGAAACCTCGCGACATTAGATTTCTTTTCGTTTATCTCTTCACCAGAAACGATTCGATAATTCTTATCGCTATCATGATTCTTCTTCAAAATATCGTCAGCCGATTTTATGACTGAATTGAGATTTTTATGATCTTTGGTGGTTATGATGATTTGCTGAATTTGCGGCGTTCCTTGGGTGAATTTTTTTATCACGGACAATGGAATAATGGCGGCGTTATTAAAATTCACGTCCAAATAACTGGCTGGATTTTCAATATTCTTCAACACGCCAACAACAGTCAATGGTTGATTTCGGATGTAAATAACGTTTCCGATGGATCTTTCGGTGCCGAACAAATCGACCGACAATTGCTGACCGACAACAACTCCGCCGATGTCGTTAATAAATTGCCCAGTAGCAATTTGCAAATTGGCGACGTCTTTTAGCGATTCCGTACTGCCGATTAACGCGGCGTTTTGGATATCGATTTTACCTTCGCGGGCGCGCAGTTCGGCGTGTAAAAATGCAATCGGCGCGGCTTTCGTATTGGCAATTTTTCCTATATCCCTGGCGTCCGTTTCGGTCAATGTGTTGACTGTCGTCGTGTTGTCGGATTCGGTCAGTAGATTCGGGACGGCTTTTTGATTGCCAGACTTAACAATGGCGACAGGAGTGGATGATTGGTTGGAGTTGTCGCCGAATAAGTGATTAAATCCGCCAGTTAGAGATAGAACCATGGTGATGCTGGCGATTCCAATAGCTACGCCTACAATTGTCAAAAATGTTCGTCCACGATTAGCTCGTAGCGCCTGAGTAGCGTTCTCAAAATGATTTTTTACTAATATTTTCACGATTTTTTCGCCCTCGATTTCTTTGAAGATTTTTGCTTCTTAGGTTTTTCTTCTTTTTCATCGTCTACAATTAACTTCTTAGTGAACTTGCGCTTTTCCTTATGTTCGTCGGTGTCGATTTTTCCGTCCAACATAGTGATGACGCGACTGGCATAATGAGTCAATTCTGGGTTGTGAGTAACCATAATTATGGTGTTGCCGCGACGATGCAGGTCGGACAATTCTTCCATAATGAGATGACTCGATTTGCTATCTAAATTTCCTGTTGGCTCGTCGGCTAAGATAATTGACGGACTATTAACCAACGCTCTGGCAATTGCTACGCGCTGAACCTGACCGCCAGATAATTGATGTGGCATATAATATTCACGCTGTCCCAGATGAAAAGTTTTCAGAATGCGGCTAGCTTCTTGAAGTCGTTTGACTTTCCCGAGTCCTTTATACGTTAGCGGCAACGCCACGTTTTCAATTACAGTCAGGCGAGGGATAAGATTGAAATTCTGGAAGACGAAGCCGATGTGTTTGGAGCGAATTTTGGCGCGTCGTCGCGAGCTAAGATTATCGACAGCGACATCGTCCAGATAGTATTCGCCCTCTGATGGCTGGTCTAATAGTCCAAGGGTATTTAATAAAGTAGTTTTTCCGCAACCGCTTGGTCCCATAATAGCGATAAATTCGCCCTTTTTAACGGTTAAATCAACGTTATCTAAGGCGCGAATCTCAGCATCACCAAAGCCAAATTTTTTGGTGACATTAACAAGCCTAATGCGTGGTGGAATAGTTTCTTTCATCTTTGACTTATTATAGAGAATGAATGTTATTAAGTGCAACCATAAGGGACAATAAAGTTGTGGTATAATTATCAACAAGGAAGGGTGTAGGAGTGGTTGAACTGGCACGCCTGGAACGCGTGTAACGGAGCAATCTGTTCGAGGGTTCGAATCCCTCTCCTTCCGCCAAGAGAACAATAAACCGACAGGACTTAGAGCTTGTCGGTATTTTTTTGTTAAAAAATCGTAGACAGGGGCGGCTTATCTGGTCACGAAATAAATAGGTTGTAATTTTTACTAAATAGCTTGCAAAACACTAGATATAGCGGCTATAGTTATTATTGTACGCTATATATATAGCGAGCCCATAAATAAACAAAAACACAAGCTACGAAGATAAGCCACCAGATGAGGTGTTGGTGGTTTGTTTTTAAGGGGGTAAATTAAGGAGGGTATGTGAAAGAAATTAACGTAGTCAAGCGCGACGGAACAAAAGAACCGTTTGATGCAAATAAAATTAATACGGCTATTTTAAAGGCGTGCGAAGGTTTGCCGGACCAAATTTCTAAGGTCGTTCAAGTTGCGACTGAATTGCAATTAACATTATTTGATGGAATTACAACCGAACAACTAGACGAGGCTGTCATTCAAACAGTTCTCCAAAACGTTAAGGACGACCCAGATTATGATAAAATCGCGGCACGATTATTACTGAAAACTGTCTATAAGCAAATTTTGGGCGATTATGAAACGGCGGAAGAATTGAAAAAGCTTCATGCGCGCGAATTTCCGAAGTTCGTTAAGGCGGCGGTAAAAGAAGGTTTGCTAGATAAGCGCATGGCCGACGATCGATTTGACTTGAAAAAGCTGGCGGCGGAACTTGATCCAGCGCGTGATGATTTGAGTAAATATTTGGGTGTGGTGACCAATAAAAATCGCTATGCTCTTCGTAAGCAAAACGGTTCACCAATTGAAACACCTCAGTTTACGCACATGCGAATTGCTATGGGGCTTAGTTACAACGAGGCCGATCCGACTACTGCAGCGATTGAGTTTTATAATCACATGAGCAATTTGGAATACGTCCCAGGCGGCTCAACGCGAGTTAACGCTGGCGGTTCGTTCCCGCAACTCAGTAACTGTTTCTTGCTTAATGTCGATGATGATATGGAGTCAATTGCTAAGGCTGTTCGCGACACAATGTGGATTGCTAAAGGTACGGGCGGAATTGGCATTGGCTTTACAAAGTTACGTGCGGCAGGTAGTCCAGTTAAAACCACCAACACTGAATCGACCGGTCCGATTCCGTTTATGAAGATGATTGATACGGCGCTTTTTGCGGTTTCTCGTAAGGGTAAAAAGGCTGGTGCAGCTGCAATTTACATGGAAAACTGGCACCTTAATTTTGATCAATTTGTTGACCTTCGCCAAAACTCTGGCGACCCATATCTAAGAACTAGATTTGCAAATACCGCGGTATTTATCTCTGACGAATTTATGAAGCGAGTAGAAAAAGATCAAGATTGGTATTTGTTTGATCCGGCAGAAACTCCAGATTTGACGGAATTATACGGCGAAGAATTTTCGACGCGATATAAAGAATATATCAAGATGGCGGAAGCTGGGAAGTTGCGAACATTTGATAAAGTTTCAGCTCGTCAGCAATTCAAGCGCATTTTGACTAGCTTACAAGCAACTTCGCATCCGTGGCTAACTTGGAAAGACACGATTAACGTGCGAGCATTGAATAACAATACGGGCACGATTCACCTCAGTAACTTGTGTACGGAAATCACATTACCGCAGGATAAGAATAATATTGCGACGTGTAATTTGGTGAGCATTAATTTGTCGGCATTTCTCAGTGAGGATAAAACTTGGGATTGGGATAGATTGAAAGAAGCGGCTCGTGCGGCAGTGCGACAATTGGACAATTTGTGCGACATCACTCAAACGCCAATTCCAGAAGCGATGCATTCGAATCAGCAAACTCGAGCGATTGGCCTGGGAATTATGGGTCTTTCTGACGTTTTGGAAAAATTGGGTTATTGCTACGAATCGAAAGAAGCGTATGATTTAGTTGATCAATTGACGGAATTTATTAGCTATCACGCCATTGATCAATCGGCTGACCTGGCAAAAGAATTGGGCAGTTATCCAACATTTGCGGGCAGTGGCTGGAGTAAGGGAATTCTTCCAATTGATACGGTTGATAAATTGTCGAAAGATCGTGGCGTGAAGGTGAAAATAGACCAAAAGACGCGACTGGACTGGGACAGTTTGCGAAAGAAGGTGAAGAAGGGAATGCGAAATGCGACTCTTATGGCAATTGCGCCGACGGCTAATATTGGTCACGTGGCGGGAACTACTCCTGGAATTGATCCGCAATTCGCACAGATCTTTAGTCGTTCAACTTTGAATGGTAAGTTTTTGGAAGTGAACCATAATTTAGTTCGAGATTTGAAGAAACTTGAATTATGGGACAATTTGAAAGATGAGATTTTTGCGGCACAAGGCGATATTCAAGATATTGACGGCATTCCGCAAAACATCAAGGATGTTTATAAAACAAGTTTCCAGCTCAGTCCGTATGCGTTTATTGAGGTGGCGGCTAGGGCTCAAAAATGGGTTGATCAAGCGATTTCTCGAAATATGTACCTGGAGACGCGAGATATTGATGAATATGTGAAGATTTACTCAGAAGCGTGGAAGCGTGGATTAAAGACGACATATTATCTGCACGTTAAGCCGCGTCATCAGTCGGAGCAAACGACGGTTTCAGTTGATAAAATTGCAGAACAAAAAGTCCGCACAAATAGTAAAGTACGCGGATTTGGATTTGCGAAAATTAATAAATAAGGAGGAAATTAAGATGGGAATTTTAGGTTCAGGATTACGCGATGGATTGTCACTTCACCCAATTCGTTACCCTTGGGCGTACGATCTTTATAATCAAGCAGTGGCTAACACATGGTTTCCAAATGAAGTTCAATTGGTACAGGATTTGGCAGATTTTGAAAAATTGTCAGATGATGAAAAGCACGCATTGAAAACGGTTATCAGCTATTTGAACCCAAACGAGCTATTGATTAATAAATCATTGGCGTTCGGTATTTATCCATACGTGAATGCGGCGGAAGCTCAACTATATTTGTCAAAACAGATGTGGGAAGAAGCCAATCACTTCATGACGTTTGAATACATTATTGAGACATTTCCGTTTGATCGCGAGGAAATTTATGCTGCGGGATTTGGTAAAAAATCATTAGCCGACAAAGCTGACTTCCAGAATAAGCATTTGGATGTGATGCTTGATCCGAATTTGGATATTTATTCGCTGGAAGGTAAGAAAGATTTTGTTCGTTCATTGGTAGCATATAACATCGTGCTTGAGGGAATTTGGTTCTATTCAGGCTTTATGGTTGGTATGAGTTTCCGCCAGCGTAATTTGTTGCGTAACGTTGGCTCGCTACTGGACTGGATTACTCGCGATGAAAATCTTCACTTGACGTTTGGTATCAATTTGCTTTTGACAATTTTGGACGAGAATCCAGAATTGCAAACGCAGGAATTTGCAGAAGAAATTCGTGGCTTGATTCTGCAGGCAGTGGAGCTTGAGAAGGCTTACAATAAGGATATGCTACCGAAGGGAATTTTGGGATTGAATGCTGATTATGTCAATCAGTATGTTATGCATATGACCGACCGTCGCTTGCAAGAATTAGGTTTTGAGCCTGAATATAACGTGCCGAATCCAGCTAAATGGATGGCAGCCGCCAATGATACGCTGGAATTGGTGAATTTCTTTGAAAGCACAAACACTAGTTACGAAGTTAATACCACGAAGTAATGGGAGTTGATGATATGAACGAATTAGCGAAAGAAATATTAGATACAGTCGAAGTTGGTGCGTTGGCAACGGTGAATGCTGATAGGACGCCACTGGTGACACCAATACATTTTGCACGATTGGGTGATTCGATAGTTTGGATATCAGAGCCAACTGCGCGCCATTCAGAAAATGCGTTTCGAAACGGTAAGGCGGAATTTGTGGTTTGGGATGATAAAAAGCGAGCAGTTTTCTTAAAAACTAACGTGACTGAACTCCCAGAATCTGAGAAAGAGACGGCAATGGCGGCTTATAAAGAGAAGTTGGCTGATTTTATGCCACGTTGTCAAAATCCGCAAATATACGTTGCGCCGATTGGTGAACTTGATGAAAAAACTACAACGGGTAATTGGCTGCATTTTATTGCATAAGCACTATATCTAGCGTAAAATTAGTTAAGTAACTACTAAATATAGGGGAAAATGAAAATGAACGCAAATCAGATTATTACTGATGACATGACTTTGGAAGAGAAATTGAGTGCCATTGACGCAGCTCTTAAGGCGGCGCAGGAAGCGGCTGATGATCAAGCAAAGTCGAACGGCACTGTTGCGGCACCAGTTGACCCAGCAAGTCTGACTATTTGTGACGGTTGCGAATAGACCTCTAGGTTATATTGTTTATCGAAGCACATAAAATACTAAATATCTTTATCTCCAAAAGCCATAAAGGTAGGTTTTTGGGGATACGAAGAATGATTATTAAGTTGTGATTATACATTAACAACCACCATATATAGTGTTTATGGTTTTAATTGTAACGCTATATATGTTGATTTTGACCAAATAACAGTGTATAATAAAATCATCATTCAATTGAGGATAAAAACTCATATGGGGGATGAAGTGTTGTAACGGTCTAGAACGCCGTGAGGTAAGCTACAACGATTGACAATATGTGCAGTTATATATCGAGACGGATGGCGTGGATCTCAAAAAGTTCTAATGCCATAAAGGTAACAATCGTTGTAGCCTACGCCACCGGTCTCGGCATATAACTTTTTTATTTACCAACAATCTAGTGCGATCCTAGTTAGTACTTTGAAAAAATGGCAAAATAGAAACGTAACCGTGTCGACGCATCTAAGCTGTCAAAGACCGCATAGTTGTGAATAGTAACTTAACAGAGGAGATTAATATTATGGATAATACCATTTATATTTTTCGACCATATATTACCGTAAAGGGTAAGCGTATCTATCGTAAAAACGGTGGTATGTTTAAGATTCCTGTTGGTAATAAAAAAACTACCCTCGATCAAAAGTAGTAGTTTTTTATAGGATTGCAGAGCTTTAATAGATTGCTAGGGTCTATTAAAACTCTCATAGGCACCCGACAAATTTTCTGGTGTCAATGAGAGTTTTAATATGTAAACGATCATCTTGAACGTTTACATATTTATATAATATTTGTTGCTCACCCATTGATAAGTTTTTATTATTACTAACCATAATACTACACGTATTGTATCACTCAAAGCATAAGCTTTTCAAGTATATTATATTCCTATGTTTGTTTCGATGGTATAATTGCCACCTCTAGTCATTGACAAATCAAAAATAATGTGATATCATTTCACTGTATAAAAAATTAAAACAAAAAGGAATAAAATGGCTGAAGAAAAAGATATTCACGGACTCACCGAAGGCGTATTGAGTCGAGACGATATGTCGGCGTTGACATATGTATTGCAGCACGTGAAAGGATCTAGTCCAAGTTCGGCGACGAAATTAAGTCTGGAACTGGAAGAGCTTGACGAAACAGCGTAGGGATTTAGCTAGATAATAATCCACCTCTGTTGTATACTGGACAGTATGGAACAGATTATTTCTCAAGTAGTGAAGCAACTTTTTGATCAAGATGTATCGGTACAATTGACGCGTCCTGATCCGAAGTTTGGTGACTTTGCTACAAATGTGGCGTTGCAATTGGCTAAGCCGCTAGGGAAGAATCCGCGTGAAATTGCGGAGATGATTGCTGAGAATCTGCGCAAGGAAGAGGAGTTTAGTGAAGTAAGCGTGGCTGGTCCAGGTTTTATCAATGTAAAACTGAGCGATCAATCCGTTCTAAATTCTTTAAAAAAAGAGCCAACAACGAAGCGCGTCGGTCAGACGGTTGTAATTGAAACCAATTGCCCGAATCCATTTAAGGCTATGCATATCGGACACGCTTTGAATGCGATTTTGGCGGACACGATGGCTAATTTGCTGGCGGTTGATGGTGCAATTGTGCATCGAGTGAGTTATCACGGTGATGTCGGAACGCATGTTGGTAAAAGTATGTGGGCGATTTTGCGTGAGATTGACGGCGATGTGAATAAATTGAACGAAATCCCAGCTGATAAGCGAAATGAATTTATGAGTCGCATGTACGTTGAAGGTGCGCGTGCGGCGAAAGAATCTCCAGAGGCGAAAGCAGAAATTGATGAACTAGCCAAGCAATCATTCGTTCTGGATGATCCGTTATATAAACAAGTTTACGAAATCTGTAAAAGTTGGAGTTTTGACGAAATTGACTCTAATGTTGGGCGACTTGGAAACGTGCCGATTGAGCGACGTTATGTTGAGAGTGAAACTGAAGAGTTAGGCAAATCTCTGATTAAAGAGAAAACTCCAGAGGTGTTTACCAAATCTGACGGTGCGTATGTTTTTAAGGGTAGCAAATACGGCGCGTTTGATAACGTGTTTATTGGATCTCATGGCAATGGTCTTTATGGGGCGCATGATATGGGATTGATTCAGTTGAAGTATAAGGATTATCCGAATTTGGACTTATCGATTACAGTAAACGGCGAGGAGCAAGCAGCATACTTCCGTGGCGTGATTGCGGCTAGTGAATTGTCGATTCCAGCCTTGAAAGGAAAATTATTCAATTACGCGACTGGCTTGGTTAAATTGACAACTGGAAAGATGAGTTCGCGAACGGGTGAGGTTGTTACAATTGGCTGGCTGTTTGACGAGTTTAAGAAAGCAATTGAAAATGCTGGCGGCAAACCAACTGACGATGTGATTGCTGGCGCGCTTCGTTATCAATTCTTGAAAGTGAAGATCGGCGGTGACGTCATATTTGATATTAATGACGCGGTAAGTTTGACGGGAAATACGGGAAGCTACCTGCAATACGCCCATGCTCGAGCGCGAGGCATTTTAACTAAATCCGATAAAGAAATTGCCTTTCCGACAGAGTTGTTTGACGAAGATAAGATGCTGGTCAGAAAGTTGAGCGAGTATGTGGACGTGGTTGATCGCGCTAAGGAAAGTCTGGAGCCTCATTACATTTGTACGTATTTGTTTGAATTGGCTCAGGAATTCAATCGATATTACGAGAAAAATCAGGTTATTGGTAGTGACAAAGAGGCGCACCGCGTAGGAATCGTGGCAATTTACGCCGACATTCTTAAGGCTGGACTGGCTATTTTGGGAATCGTGGCACCAAATAAGATATAAAATTCAATTATAAATAGTAAAAGGAGAATTTATTATGGCAAAACCTAGTGTCGACACGTCGGCTAAAAAGTTGGTTTCTAAGAGTGCTAAGGCAGCCGCGAAAGTTGTCGCCATCAAAGAGAAGAAAATTGTAAGTGCAGCGATAAAAGACACTCACATGGCTGGATTTGTTAATTTTATTCGCGAACAGGGCGTTGTCGGTATGGCGGTTGGTTTGGCAATCGGTACCGCAGTTGGTGATACTGTGAAAAAATTGGTAACAGCATTTATTGATCCGCTAGTGCAGCTGGTTGTCGGTTCTCAGCAAGGGTTGCAATCAGCTTCATTCACAGTTGAAGTTGCTGGACGTAAAGGTGAGTTTTTATACGGCGCATTCGTTAGCTCGTTAATCACGTTGATAGCCGTTGCATTTGTTGTATATGCAATCATTCACTTCTTGAAACTCGATAAATTAGATAAGAAAAAGGATTAAAACCTTAACTAATAAGCGTGCCTACTGATTCTCCGCGGGTTGCGCGGAGAATATTTTCGTCTGTAAGCAAATCACAAATTACAACTGGAATGTGCTCGTCCATAGCTAACCCAATTGCCGCCTTATCCATAACGGCAATGTTAGGATTTGTTAGAGCTTCTTGATAAGATAAATGATCAATTTTTACGGCGTCAGGGAATTTCATAGGATCTTTATCATAAACTCCGTCGACTTTTGTCGTTTTAACCACGGCGTCACACTGCATTTCCAGTGCTAAGTTTAAGGCTGCGGTATCAGTAGTCAGGAATGGTCGGCCGGTGCCGCACGCCACGATTACGATGCGATTTTTCTTAATATGGCTAATTGCGCGTCGGAAAGTATAGTGGTCAATAAATTGATTGACTTCAACCGTAGATAATGCGCGAGTTGGCAGCCCTGCGTCGTTTAATACGTCAGCCAGGGCAATGGCATTCATCAGCGTAGAAAGCATGCCGATATTATGTGCGGAAACTGGCTGGATTCCGTGACCGATAATTTGATTACCGCGAACATAATTGCCACCGCCAACCATAATTACAATTTCAGCCCCGTCGTCCAGCGCTGGTCGAATTTGTTCAGCAATCCAGCGAGCGCGTTTTGGATCAAAGCCGCTGGCGAATTCGCCTTGAAGTTGTTCGCCGGAGAGTTTGAGGAGAATACGTTTGGTCATGACACCAGTGTATCATAGCGCGCTTGAAAATAACATAAATGCAAAAGGGAGGCGGCAGTGTAATACAAATTGCGATTTGCTATACAAATATTCGTTTTTTAAGTTAGACAAACTAGACAAGAAAAAGCTAAGACGCTTACGTTTGCTATTTTACTTTCTCCTGTCTACAATGTGAGTATAAAGGAGAGAGTAGTGTGAAGGATGGAGTTCGGCGGCCGGGCTATTTACGTAGATCGCAAGAATCTAGCAGTAGTCATTTATTGAGTCGAAATATTGAAAGACCCAGTCAACCGTCGTATAGTTATGGTGAACCGCCCGAACAGAGGCGACAGCGTTTAAAAGAATTGCGGGAACGGTACAGTAAACTACCGGAAACTCCTTTTGCTGACTATGATCTTGGTGACAAAAAACTACCTGCATATAAGCACAAAGCAGAGATATTAGACACATTGTCGGAAAGTAAAATATCCTGGCTGTGCGGACCGACGGGTAGTGGTAAAACGACACAAACCGCTCAGTACGCACTGGAGCGGTTTGATCGTGTCGTGGTGTTGATGCCGCGGCGGGTTATCGTCGATAATGTTACTGAATATGTCGAGAAGAGTTTGCGTGAACAGCTTGGCGAACAATATCCTAATCACTTGGTGGGCAAGATTCACGGACGTGCCACTGAAGCGACGCCGGACACTAGGCTCTGTTTCATGACTCCAGCAACGTTTACGAAAAAGCTGGAACAATTTTCTAGCGACTGGCAGGACGAGAAGACGCTTATCCTGGTTGATGAAATACATGAAGCCAATTTGGAGATGGAATTTGCTACCGCTCTGGCGGCAAAATCGATAGAGAATACCGACAAATGGCATATGGCTTTTTCTAGTGCCACGCCTGATACAGAAGTTTCTCAGGCGATGTACGAAGATATTAATGGGTCAGAACTACCAGTCGTAACCATTAAGGGTCGGCCGCATGATATTGATATTGAAGAAGATAAGGTGAATACCGTATCCGAAGCCTACCTTGAATATGGTAAGGACTCGAAAAAATCACTAATCTTTGTTGAAGGTGTGAGGAGTATTGATGAGACCATTGCGTCAATCAAACGTCATACTCGCCATCAATCCGGGAAAATACGATTCTTCAAACTACACTCTGGTATATCAGAAGCTGCGCGCCGAGAGATTTTTACTGCTGAACCGGCAGAAGATGAATCATTTGTCATTGTTTCAACTTCGGCTGGACAGTCTGGTATTACCATCCCCGAGGTTGATTTGGTGCTGTCAAATGGACTGACGAAGAGTAAAGAAATTGGTGAAGAGAGCGCGGAGGGGTTGCCACCTCGATTGTGTACTCAAGCAGAGCTGATGCAGCAGGCGGGGCGGGGCGGTCGTGATATTGATGGCGCTAAGTTTGTATTGGCTCGTCCGATATCTTACGATAAGATTTATTTGCCAGATGAGCTGAAAGGATTTTATGATATTGCGTCCCGTGAACAGCATATTCCACCGGAGATATATCACACGAATATTGTGCGCAACGTTTTGTCGGCTATCCATCTGAATGGTGATTTTGAGGATCTGAACCGATACCTGATGCATCCTGTTGCTAGTAAAAAAGTTATTCAAGAGTCGTACGATTTGCTGGAAACCCTGGAAGCAATTGATGGAGAGGGGCAGATCACAAAAATTGGTGAGTTTATGGATAGTTTACCATTGTCGCCAGAACTTTCTCGGTCATTAGCGGAAATGATTAAGAATGGGGGAAGCTTACGTGAAGTGTTGGCATTATCGGCCATGGCAGCCTCCGTCTCGGGTGGTGGCTTTGCTACCTGGCATCAACCAAAGGAATTGTTCCAGGAATTTGTCAGCCCCGATATAACAGATGACTTTTTTGCCGAATACGATGCTTTTTTGAAAACCAGAGAGATTTATGACGGCTGTCGTACTGACAATGATGTCTACCTGACTAATGGTATTGATCCCAATAAGGCGGATAATATTCACTATCAATTTAGTAAAATATGTCGGCGCCTGTCGGTTAATCCAAACGATATCGACATGGGTGAACTAAACAGCGAGGAAAAACACAATATATCGGTGGCTTTGGTGCGCGGGTTTCAGGAATTATTGTATACCAAAGCTGGTAGTCGGCGCATTGGACGAACAACAGTCAACCAATACACGAACATTCACACCGGCGAACGTGGTATTTCTGAGTATGAAATTAGTTCGCACAGCTTAGTGCTACGTATGGGCTCGGAGGCGCTGAAGTTGGCCCTGGCTTTACCGTGGTGGTATGATACGCGTGATGGTCGTCGATACACACTCAACACAATTTTACCAGTAACCAAGAATCAAGTTGCTCAAGCCTTGAGTAGCAGCGCTGTGTCTGAATCCCTTGGCGATAGAGTTGCTCCTAATGGTGACTTGGTTCGTGTGACGCGGCCGAAAGTCGGCTCGCTGATACTCGGTCCAGAGCGGCAGCAAAAAATCCCCGCCATAACAGATGAGCAAATCGCGCTGATAGTGGACGCAATGAAAAACAAGGCTAATAAACAAGTAAGAGTATTGTTTGATTTACAACATCAGCGAGTTATCACCAAGGGTCAATTGCATCAGGTCCTAGACGGGTCTGCGGTAAATAGTCACAATGTCCATGAGGCGGAGGCTAAGGTTTGGGCTGAAGTGCAGAATGTGTTAACGAGCGAGCAGCAAGAAGCTTTTTATGGTCAGATAAACAGATAACGAGTGTATAATAGATAGTATGAGTAAGGCGAAAAAGATTTTATGGGTGGATTTGGAGATGACTGGATTGGATCCAGTGCGTGATGAGATTTTGGAAGTGGCGGCAATTGCGACGGATTGGAATTTTAAGGAAATTGCGACGTACGAAGGAATTGTGCGTCATGATTCGGGAAAGCTGGCTAAGTTGTTGGACCGAAATGCTGGTTTTTGGAATGAGCATCCGGAAGCGCGACGCGGGCTGGAGGAGCAGAATGAATCGGGCAAGCCTTTGGCAGAAATAGAACGCGAATTGTTGGCGTTTTGTGATGAGCATTTTGCGGGTGAAACGAAGATTTTGCTAGCAGGCAATTCAATTCATCAGGATCGTCGATTCATTGATCAATGGTGGCCGACATTGTCAAAAAGACTGCACTATCGTGTGCTAGATGTGAGTGCTTGGAAGGTGGTGTTTGAAGGTAAATACGGTAAGAAATTCGCCAAGCCAGAAGATCATCGAGCGCTGGAAGACATCCGCGGCAGCATTATGGAACTTGAATATTATTTGAAAAAGGTAAAGGTATGACACATAAACAATTTGAAGATTTTATTTTAAGTTTGCCGGGCGTATGGCTGGATTATCCGTTTGGCGAGGATGTTGCGGTATATAAATTTGGTAGAGATAATGACGGCGCGGGGAAAATGGTAGCGTTGGTGAGGGAAGATTCAAAGCCGCTCAGAGTAAGCCTAAAATGCGATCCGTTGTTGGCGCAGAATTTACGAGAAAAGTACGAAACGGTTTTACCGGGCTATCACTTAAACAAGAAACATTGGAATACAATTATTTGTTCAGGTCAATTAACTGACGAAGAGGTTTTTGATTTGGCGAGGCTGAGCTATCGATTAGTCTCGGAAGCTTAATCTGCCTTAATGATTTGATTGATCTGCTTCTGGATATTCTCTAAATCGCCAGCAGTTTTTACTAGCCATTCGCGCATCTTTTTTGACTTGGTGGATTTGTACACCTTTTTCATCATGTTGATCGTATCTGTTATTTGCACATTCATCTCATGGGCATAGGTAATATCCAATTGCGTGTTCAGAAGAGCTTCGTCCAATTTTTTCTCTAATTTTTCTGACGGATCTATAGCAAGAATATCCTTCTGTTTCTCCTTGTAATTGATGCCGGTTGCTTGAAGTGCTTCGCCCATTGAGGCATTCGCAGTGGTAAGCACTGCAACCAGAGAACTATTGGTGGTTTGTAAGCTGGTCGAGCGGAACTTATTATTGTATTTTTTGGAAATAGTGAGTAATTTATTAACACGCGCTGCAACTTGTGACGGACTAGCGCTTGGCATAGAATCTTGTGAAAAAACGAATATCGCAATCAGGGTTATTAAGCCGATAAAGCTCAAAATAGCGATGATGATTTTGGTTTTTTTATCAAAACCTTCCGCTGGCGGAGGTGTGGCAATTTGATTCAGATAATCGATACCTTGAGGTTGGTTATTCAAATTGTCAGGATACATATTTCTATTTAACCACAAACAATAACAGAGGTAAAGAGTGATATAATAAAAATATGAATGATGCCAAAGAAGAAGTGCGGGCGCGACTGAACATCGAGGATGTAATTGGTGAATATGTTCAGTTGAAGCGAGCGGGGCGCAATTTGAAGGGTTTAAGTCCGTTTACCGACGAGCGAACCCCAAGTTTTATGGTCAGTCCAGAAAAGCAGATTTGGCACGATTTTTCTTCTGGAAAAGGTGGCGATATTTTTACGTTTGTGATGATGGTGGAAGGAATAGATTTTCGTCAATCACTGGAGCATTTGGCTCGGAAGGCAGGCGTTGATCTGACTTTGTTTTCTAACGGCGACGGACGAACAGCCAAGCGTCGCGCCAGAGCCAGAGAAGCGCTGAAGCTGGCCGCCAATTTTTATCAGCAGAATTTAGTAAAAAATTCATTAGCTCTGGATTATGTAGTTAAAAAACGGCGATTAAATCGTCAAACAATTGGTGATTTTTTGATTGGCTATGCGCCGGAGAATGGCGACACGTTGACGAAAGCATTGGAAAAAAGAGGATTTTCTAGGCAGGAATTGGCGGACGCTGGCTTGTCGAATAGGTTTGGTGGCGATTTGTTTCGCGGGCGAATGATGGTGGCGCTGAGTGACGGCAATGGCGAAGTTGTGGGATTTACGGGCAGAATTATTCGTGACGATCCGCGCGCGCCAAAATACTTGAACACGCCGCAAACGCTGTTATTCGATAAATCGCGACATATTTTTGGTTTACATCAAGCCAAGGAAGCGATTCGAAAAAGCGATGTGGCGGTGATTGTTGAGGGCAATTTGGACGTAATTAGCAGTCATCAAGCGGGCGTCAAAAACGTGGTTGCGACTTCTGGTACGGCGATGACGACGCAACATTTGAAGTCGCTTAGTCGATTGGCGGGGCGGATTCGCTTGGCATTTGATGGCGATCGAGCGGGAGTTAACGCAACGGAGCGAGCAATCAACTTGGCACAGGAAGTCGGCGTGGAGTTGGAAGTGGTGAGCTTGCCTGATGGCGTCAAAGATCCAGACGAATTGATCCAAAAAGATTCAGCGCTTTGGCAAGCGGCGATTGACCAATCCCAGCCAGCGGTGGATTGGGTGATTGCTAGATATGCGGAAATGGAGAATTTGAAGTCGGCGGAAGGTAAGCGAAGATTTTCGACCATTGCGCTGAGGATTGTCCGAGGCTTGAAAGATCCGGTAGAACAAGAGCATTATTTGTCGGTGATTTCTGAAAAAACTGGCGCGTCAATTACCGCGCTGAAGGCAAAATTGTCGAATGAAAAAGTTGCTGAACATCAATTGAAAAAGGCGAAAATTGAGAAAGAAAAACCGACTCCGGTTCAGGATGAAACTGAGGATATGCTGGCGGGGTTGGCGGCGAGTGAAAAATCTGTGCGGCGTTGGTTGGCGGCGGTTTCTGGCGAAATGTTGGATGATGATAACGCGCGGCAATTGATTGGCTATTTGCGGAAGAATCCAGACACGGATTTGGGCGAGGTTCCGCTGGACTTGCAAAAAATCGAACAGTATGTGAAAATAGTACAGTTGAAAAGTGAAAGTCGTTACGCCAATTGGGAGCGAAAAAGCTTAGACGAAGAGATGGCTCGGCTAGTCAGACAGATAACAATCAAACATCGCGAAAACAAAAAGAATCAACTATTAACGCAGCTTAGAGAGGCCGAGGCGTCGGGTGATGAGGTTTTGTCCCAGAATTTACGCCAGAGCTTAAATAATCTGATTAAGGAGAAAATGTGAGCGACGATATCACGACGAAGCCGGCAAACTTAAACGAAGATGATGATTTTGATCCAACGCTTATAGACGAAGAAGAATCGGAAGATTTGGATTCGTTGACAACTGGGCAATATTTGGACGACGTGTCAGATGACTCAGTCAGGCTGTACTTGCGCGAAATCGGTAAAATTCCATTACTTAGTTCTGAAGAAGAAATGGACTTGGCGCGCCGAATTGTTGAAGGCGATAAGAAGGCTAAAGATAAGATGGCTGAGGCGAATATGCGTTTGGTGGTGTCAATTGCTAAGCGTTATTCTGGTCGTGGCTTGGACTTTTTGGATTTGATTCAAGAGGGAAATACTGGGCTTTTGCGTGCGGTTGAGAAGTTTGATCCGGATAAGGGATTTAAGTTTTCTACTTATGCGACTTGGTGGATTCGTCAGGCGATTACGCGTGCGATTGCCGACCAAGCTCGAACGATTCGTATTCCAGTTCACATGGTGGAAACGATCAATAAATTGCTGCGTACTCAGCGACGAATGACACAGGAATTGAACCGCGAGCCGACAATTGAAGAATTGTCTAAAGAGCTGGATATGGAACCAGAGAAAATTGAATATGTCATTAAGATCAAGCAAGACATTTCTTCTTTGGATGCCGGTGTTGGTCGTGACGGTGAAGATGACGATTCAGTTTTGCAAGATTTTATCGTTGACGAAGATACGGTTTCACCAGAAGATTCCGCTTCAAATCAATTGTTAAAAGAGCAAGTCCAGGAAATTCTATCAAGTTTGAGCGATCGCGAGCAGAAAATTGTTCGAATGCGTTTTGGTTTGGACAATGGGAAAAATCACACTTTGGAAGAAGTTGGTCAGGAGTTTGCAGTTACGCGTGAACGAATCCGCCAGATTGAAGCTAAGGCACTAGCAAAACTTCGCAAGCACAAGGACGCGAAAAAACTTTACGAATATCTGGACTAATTAACACTGTTCGGGCGATTTACAAAAATGGGCGTCGTGAGTTGCGGCGTCTATTTTTTGGTGTAATTGCTCGAGGCTGCCGTCATTAATGATGAAATAATCAGCAATAGCAATTGGTCCACCTTTTTCCAAATTCTCAATTTCTGACCAGTCGCGCTGATCGACTTCGTGTGGTTGCATTGGGCGCTCTATGCGCTTAGCCATTCGTTGATAACGGAGGTATTTCGGTGTAACAATAGCAATAACGACAACTTGTCCAGGAAATTCGTGCTTAAGGAATTTATATTCACTCCAAGTGTATAATCCGTCCAAAACGATTTTATTTTGCCCAGCGTTTATTAAGTCGTGGATGTTTTTTATGACGCGTTTGATTACGAAATCTTTGCCCTCACGGCGACGAATTTCTTCGCGAAATTGTTGTTGATTGTCCCAAGTTTTTTCAATTCCAGCCTCGTCCATGGCTTTATAAATAACGCCACCGAAGTAAATTTTTGGAAATCCTTTTTCTGTCAAATATTCGACAGCCGAACTTTTGCCGCTGCCCGCCAATCCAACCAGGGCGATAATTTTTGCGTGTGGTTGTGTCATGTACTAATTTTAACAATTTGTTGACATTCTTCCAAATAGAGAGTATCTTTAAGCTACATACTATGGAAACACTTCATGGACATACTGAAGAGTTACCTCAGAATTCTCCTTCTGACCTTGATGCTGAGGGTCAAAAAAATCCAACAGGAAATGAATATATAGCTGCTCAGATTGAGGGGCTGGAGTCAAAATTTGATCATAACCCAGATGGTAGCGAGAAATGGCAGGGGCTTATTAGCGAGCCTATTGAGGATCAATACGGGCAGATTTGGATGATTTGGGAAAATCCTGCCGCTTTGTCATCTAATCCAAAGGATCGATATCAGATATATAAGATACCCAATGATGAAGATGAGTTTAGGTATGCTTTCATAAAAGAGCTTGAGGTTGATCGTTACCCTGGGTACCATAAAACCTCTTATGAGTTTTTTGTTGGACCAGATGACGGTAGAGATGAAACCATAACTGTGTTCTTTAACAATAATAGAGAAATTGAGTATATTCATTGTTATAGCTATCTGGAGGAGCGCAAGAGGTTGTACGAGAAGTACGAAAGAGCCCAGAAGAAACTTGCTGAAGCGTCAATAATCAATTCTCTGACGATAGCCGCTTAAATGCTACAATAGAAGTATGAAGCGTCTAGTGGTTATTGATGGAAAGTCGGTGTTTTACCGAGGTTATTATGCCATGCCGGGATTGTCGATGGCTGACGGAACTCCGACTGGCGGAGTGTACGGATTTGTAAGTTTGGCAATTGAGTTAATTAAGAAATTAGAGCCGGATTATGTGGCGGTAGCTTGGGATAAACGAGGCACGAACATTCGCAAGCGACGGGAATTATATCCAGAATATAAAGCTGGTCGCAAGCCGGCGCCAGATGATTTTTATCAGCAAATCCCGATTTTACACGAGTTGCTTGATGCGTTTGGTTGGCCGCTTTATGAAATTGATGATTACGAGGCGGACGATATTATGGGCGCGTTTGCCAGGCAGGCGGAATCTCGCGGAATTGAAACGTGCTTGATAACGTCGGATTTGGACGCATTGCAATTGATATCACCAATGACCAAAGTTTACGCCATGAAAAATGGCTTGAGAAATATCGAGGAATTCACGGCGGAATATTTTGAACAAAAATACGGAATTCGGACAGAACAATTCTTAGATTTGAAAGCGCTAAAGGGTGATTCGAGTGACAATTTACCGGGAGTGCCGGGAATTGGTGAAAAAACGGCGGTGAAATTATTGCAAGAATATGAAACTCTGGACGGAGTTTATGAACATCTGGACGAGCAAAAAGGCGCTTTGCGAACGAAGTTGGAAAATGGTCGTGAGTCTGCATATTTAACCAAGCAAGTGGCGGAAATTTGGACGGACGCGCCGATTGAGCTGGACTGGGATGTGGCGGATGTTAATGATTGCGACTTTACGCGGGTAACGGAAATTCTGCAGAAGTTGGAGTTTAATTCGCTGATTGGACGATTGCCAAAAACAATGCAAATTGCGGAAAATGAGAAAAAAGAAGAACCGAAGTTGGATATTCCACGAATTGAAAAATTGCCCGATATGCCGATGTTTGAGGCGGAAAATATAATATATATCGATTCGTCGGAGCCTGACGTAATTTATATAAGCTCGAATCCTGAGTTAGCGTGGATGGCGAAAATTAGCGAAATTAGTCAATCTTTGTGGCAATTACTGGCGCAGGGAACTGTGATCGTGGCGGATGTCAAGCAATTGTATCACGCGCTGGATAATTATGGCGTGGCGGTGCGTTTTCATGAGGTTTGGGACGTTGGGCAGGCGGCGTTTTTGATTGACCCGCTGAGGCGTGATCGTAGTTTGAATGCGCTGTCTGGTGATTTTTCTGACGACAATTCCGCGCCTTATCAATTGGCTCGCTTGCATAAAATTTATCGTGAACAAAAAGTTTACATGTCGAATAATTCACAAATTGCGCGTGTGGCTTACGAGTTTGATTTTCCAGTAATTTGGGCGCTATTCCAGATGGAAAAACGCGGGATGAAGTTGGATGATACGCTATTAAAACAGATGGGAGATGAGCTGGCGGCGGAAGTTAGCGAGCTTGAACAACAAATGTATTCCATGGCTGGATACGAGTTTAATGCGTCTAGTCCAGCGCAACTTTCTGAGGTTTTGTTTACCAAATTGCAATTACCAACTGCGGGCATAAAAAAGGGAAAAACTGGGTATTCAACAGGTCAGAAAGAGCTGGATAAATTACGCGGACAACATCCGATAATCGAGTTGATTGAGCGATATCGAGAATTGACCAAATTGATCAGCACGTACATTGAGGCGTTACCAAAATTGATGGCGACTGATGGGCGAATTCACACTACATTCAATCAGGACGTAACCAGCACGGGGCGACTGAGTAGTACAAATCCGAATTTACAGAATATTCCGGTGCGGACTGAATTGGGTAGGAAAATTCGCCAAGCGTTTGTTCCGAGTGACGGCAAAGTTTTTGTCGGCGCGGATTATTCGCAATTTGAATTGAGGCTGGCGGCTGTGTTGGCGGGCGACGAGAAGTTGATCGAAGATTTTAATAGCGATGTTGATATTCACGCAAAAACGGCGGCGGAAACATATGGAATATCAATTGAGGAAGTAAGTAAATCTCAGCGTCGAGCAGCGAAAGTGATCAATTTTGGTGTACTTTACGGAATGAGCCCGCACGGTTTGGCGGCGGCTACGGGAATGTCATTTACAGAGGCGAAAAAGTTTATTGATCATTATTTTGAGGTGCGAAAGCCGATTCGTCAGTACTTGGATAAAATTTTAACTCAAGCGCGGGAACAGGGATTTGTTGAAACGTATTTCGGCAGGCGACGACCAACGCCTGATGTAAAATCGAGCAATTTTATGGTGCGATCGTCGGCGGAAAGAGCTGCGATGAATATGCCAATTCAAGGCACAGAAGCGGATTTGATGAAATTGGCAATGATTCGGCTGGAGGATAAATTGTCGGGCTTGGCTGATGCGATTTTACAGGTTCATGATTCGATTTTGGTGGAATGCAAACCTGAAGACGTCCAGAAAGTCAGCGAGATTATGAAAGCGGAAATGGAAGGCGTTTGTTCAGAATTGCCAATTAAGTTGAAGGTTGATGTTGGCACGGGCGCAAATTGGGGTGAAGTATAGAAAATATGGTATAATTATGCCATGAAATACACTCAACGACGAAATTCATTTTCTCGATTTGTACCAATTTTGCTGGTTATTGTTATCACGGTCGTGGCAGTAGCGGCGGTTATTGCGATTGGTCGAGCATTATTTGGTAAAAATGATTCAGGTCAAACAACAGATCAGAATATTAACGTAGGACAAGTTGCTTTGTTGTCGACGGACGTGGGAAGTGCGGTTCGATTGACGGTGCGCGGACCGATTGTAGCGAATGAGAATTTCCGCTCATATAGCATCACTATTTCGCCAGAATCTCGCGAAATGACAACGTACGAGGGATATTTAGACAAGCCGATTGCAGAGAAAAAATTGGACAATAACAGCAGGGCTTATACGGAGCTGGTCTATGCGCTTGATAAGCGAAAAATGATGGAAGGCACGCCGCTGACTGAGCAGCAAAATGATTTGCGGGGAATTTGTGCTAGCGGTAAAATTTACAAGTTCGAAACTTTGAAGGACAATTCCGTTGTGAAGAGTTTGTGGACGTCGGATTGTAGCGGATCTAAGGGCTCGGCGCAAGCTAATGTAAACGAGATCTTGGATATGTTTTTGAAACAAATTCCTGACGGCAAAAAAATGGCGGCTGGAATTGGCCTAAGTCAAGAAGAAGCTTTGTTTAAGCTGTAGGACTTGCCAAATGCCCGAGCTACCCGAAGTTGAGACAGTTCGTCGCGGTTTGGCGGATTTGCTGCCAGGTCAGGCTGTTGTGCGAGCGACGGTATTTGATTCGCCAAAGAGTTTTCCTAATTCACCCACTGACGTTCAGCAATTTTTATACGGTGCGCACGTAACGGCGGTGCGACGTCGTGCAAAAGTGCTGATGATTGATCTTGATACGCGTTATTCGCTGGTGATACATCTTAAGATGACTGGGCAATTGATTTTTCGTGGGGCTAATAGTTTTGCTGGTGGTCATCCGAATGATAGTTTGATCGGTGAATTGCCGGATAGATCGACACGAGTGCAAATTGATTTTACGAATGGTTCGCGCCTGTTTTTCAATGATCAGCGTAAGTTTGGCTGGATGAAATTGATGCCGACCGATGAGATAGAAAATTTGCCATTTATGCAAAAGGTTGGACCAGAGCCGCTCGATAAAAAAACTGAGGCGGGTGATTTTATTAAGCGAATTCGTCGTCGACAAAATTCGATGATAAAGCCAGCGTTTCTTGATCAGTCGGTGATCGCTGGGGTTGGTAATATTTATGCTGATGAAGCTCTGTGGGCTGCAAAAATCCACCCTCAGACGCGCGTCAAAAATGTTAGTGATGATCAATTGGAAGATTTGTTTAACGAACTGCGTCAGATTTTGCAATTGAGTATTGATCAGGGCGGCTCGACGGATAAAAATTATGTTGACGCTGAGGGTAGGAAGGGTAATTATCTATCATTTGCGCACGTATTTCGTCGGGAAGGTCAGCCGTGTCATCGACATCCTGACCAAGAGATTGTAAAGATGAAGGTTTCTGGACGCGGTACGCATATTTGTCCAGTTTGCCAAGTGGAGGCGAAGTGATTTACCTTTTTTACGGCGAAAACGAATTCGAGAAACGGCAAGCAATTGCTAAGCTGATCGGCAACGAAAAAGCGGCGCGACATGATGGCGAAGATTTGACGCTGGCTGGAATGCAGGAAATAGCAATTGGGCAGACGCTGTTTATGAACTCGTCGGTGTATTTGATTTCAAAATTGAGCGAAAATTCTGAGATTTGGTCGCAACTTCCAGATATGAAGTTTGATGATGATAGGACGATTATTCTGGTGGAAGATAAAATTGATAAGCGAACGAAAACATATAAGTGGCTACAGAAAAATGCCAAAGTTCAGGAGTTTTTACCGCTGAGTGATCGTCAAAAACCGCAGCTTTTAAAATGGTGTGTGGCGGAAGCGAGGGCTCGTGGTTATGATTTGACGAGTTATCAGGCGGGGGTGATTGTCGATCGTTTGGGATTTGATCAGTTGCGACTGAGTAATTTTTTGGATCAATTGGCGCTGGCGGAAAAAGTGACGGATGATTTAATTGACAACTTTATACCTTTGGCGAGGACGGAGAATGTGTTTGATTTGTTTGTTTCGGCGCTGGCGGGTGATTATGATAAGGTTCACGATATAATTAGCTATTTGGAGTCGGAAAGTGGCGTTGATGGCGCTTATCAGACAATGGGATTGCTTGCCTCGCAGGCAACTAACTTGACGGCGTTGGTTTTGGCTGACGGCGACAGTAAGTTGGTGGCTTCGGATTTTTCAGCTAATCCGTATGTTTTACGAAAATTGGCGTCTTCAACAAAAGGCGTCGATAAGAAAAAACTGAAAAAGATAAATGACGCGCTACTTCGGGCGGACTTGCAAATGAAAACAACTTCTGTAAATCCGTGGCTAATTGTGGAGGCGGCACTGGTTGGAATTGGAAAATATACCAAGGAATAGAGAAGTAGCTGGGTCTTATGGATGATACTTGTGCAAAAGAATATATCGCAAATTTAGAAAAAGAATTCTCTTTGATAGAAAATGGCTTTAAAGAGCAAGAAAAAAGAGCCTTTGCTGATTATGAATCTAATAATAATGAGCATAGCAAAAAATTAGCTTTTTTAGCTTATAAATCCAATATATATCAAGTTAGAATGTACAGCGTATTTCTCTTTGGATATTTATCAGAACAAGATGATGTTTTAGCATTTATGCGAGATGAAGTTTCCAAAGATAATAATTGGAGAGTTCAAGAAGTGTTGGCAAAGGCATTTGATGAATTTTGCAAGAAAATAGGATATGAAAAAGCACTCCCGGTAATTGATGAATGGTTAAAAAACAACAATCCTAATACAAGGAGAGCAGTTACAGAGGGACTAAGAATATGGACGAGCAGACCATATTTCAAAGATAATCCGAATGAAGCTATCAGCCGAATTGCTGCATTAAAAGAAGATACGAGTGAATATGTTAGAAAATCGGCAGGAAATGCTTTGAGAGATATTAGTAAGAAATTTCCAGAGTTGATTAAAATGGAGCTCAGTAGCTGGAAATTAGAGAGCAGAGAAATTAAACAGGTATATAAATTGGCGAGTCGATTAGTCGACTGATGTTAAATAAAAATACCCCAGTTAATTCCGGGGTATTTTCTAGTAATCTTTACAGATTATTTTTCAGCTTTTTTAGCAGCTGACTTCTTTGCTGGAGCTTTTTTAGCGGCAGTTTTCTTAGCTGCTGGCTTTGCGGCTGGTTTTTTAGTAGCTTCTAATGTAACACCTGCTTTTTTAGCAATTTTGCTCAATGCGCTTTTTCGGCGAGCAGCGGTGTTTTTCTTAATCAAGCCTTTTTTAACAGCGGTGTCGATTTCGCTTTGTGCTGTAGCAAGAGTTTTTGCGCTTGGTTCTGCAGAGAAAGCTTTAACAGCAGTCTTAATGTCTTTTTTAATGCTGATGTTTCGCTCGCGGCGCTTTAGAGTTTGTTTAGCACGCTTGATGGCGGATTTGATGATTGGCATGTTTCTCCTTTACCTCTATAGATTTGTATCGCTAATCAGGAAGAATTATACAGAAAATAGCACAAATTGTAAAGAGGCGGCTTAGATATTGACTTTATGGTACTGCTTATGGTATAGTGATGCCAAGCGTAATTACAAAAAACAAACATAGGAAAAATCATGTCAAACGGATCAGCAAAGCAAAAAGTAATCCAGAGCATCAAGGATGTAACTAATATTTTAGTGACGGTGAGCTCTAGCCCGTCAGTCGACGAATTGTCGGCAGCATTAGGATTGACGATTTTCCTCAATAAGCTAGGGAAGCACGCTACGGCTGTGTTTAGCGGCGACATTCCGCCAGCAATTACGTTCTTGAATCCTGATAAGACGTTTGAGCAGACCGCAGATTCTTTACGTGATTTTATTATTGCCTTGGATAAAGAGAAGGCTGATCATTTGCGCTATAAAGTTGTTGATGACGTGGTGAAGATTTTTATTACGCCATATCGTACGACGATTACCGATAAAGACTTGGAATTTTCACAGGGTGATTATAACGTTGAGCTGGTTTTGGCGCTAAATGTTGAAAATAGTGAAAGTATTGATACGGCTTTGACTGCGCACGGTAAGATTTTGCACGATGCTACGGTTGTGGCTATAACAGCGGGCGACGTAAAGAGTGGTCTGGGCTCTGTTGATTGGCACGAATCTAATGCTAGCGGCGTGAGCGAAATGGTTGTGGAATTGCTTGATGATCTGAAGACGCCGAAGGTGACTTTGGATGAGCAGATGGCGACGGCTTTGCTTACGGGAATTGTGGCGGTAACTGAGAGGTTTAGTAATAGCAATACGTCATCAAAGGTTATGACCACGGCCGCAGAACTTATGGCGGCTGGCGCAAATCAGCAATTGGTGGTTTCAAAGATCGCAGAGAGTGAAGTAGAGGACAAGCCACAGAAGATTGAAAAGATCGAAGAAAAATCTCCAGAAAAAGAGGAAGCTTCAGAGAATAAAACTGAAGAAGCGGAGAAAGATGAGGAAACTGTACACGCGGACGGAACTTTGTCGATTAGCCACGAAAAGAAGGGCGATGTTGATGAAGTAGCCGAACAAACAGCAAAGGAAAAGCAAGAAGAGTCTGCTAGGATTGCCGAAGAGAAATTGGCTAAAATTGAGCCGATAAAGGAAGAACTGCAAGTCGAGGAAGAAAAGCCGAGTGAAAAAATAGTTTCAAAGGGCGAACTTTCTTTTGAGGAAACTCCGCTGATGGGTGGCACTCTGAACGCAACGACTACACAGGCTGCCGAGGATAAGATTAGGGAATTGGCTAGCGATCAAAATAAAACCATCTTAACGCACGGTAAATATGTGGGTGATAATACGCCGTCGTTTGGCAATACTCCGTTAAATGCGGCCATGGGCGCGTCTGATGAACCGCCAAAGATTGATCCGTTTGCTACAACTAACGCCGCTGAGCAAAAATTGTCGACGATACCTGTTGCGCCGCAATCTGAAGAGTCGATTATTTCGGCAATTACCAACGACACAAATCAATTGAATAATCCAGTAGCGCCAGCTCCGAGTCAGCCGATTGCGCCAATTGAGCCAGCAATAACAAATCCTGAGAATAGCATTCCAGGTTTCGATTTACCAATGCCACCAGCGATGCTAGATTTCGGCGCTTTACCACCAATGCCACCAGCGCCTACAGGTGTTGATGTAAATGGATTGCCACAGATTGCACCGCTAGGGGTGGCTCCTGAGCCAGTAGCCGCTCCGCAAGCTCCAGCGCCTGCGCCGATCACTGCGATGCCAACTCAGCCAGCTCAAAATGCAGACTTCAATCCAGCGCAATTCCACATTCCAGGACAATAGTTGATGGACGAAGTGATTCTCATAGACAAACCTCAGGGAATGACTAGCTTTGGGGTGGTAGCGCGCTTGCGACGAGTTTTATCTAATCGGGCGGGAAAGAAGGTAAAGGTTGGTCACACGGGTACGCTTGATCCGTTTGCTACTGGGCTAATGATTATTGTGACTGGAAAGAAATGCCGAGAAGCCGAGACGTTTACTAAGCTGGATAAATGGTACGAAGCCGAGATTATTCTGGGTAAGAATAGTTCGACGGGTGATCCGGAAGGCGAAATTACTGATGTGTCTGATTATGAGCCGAGTTTGGATGAAATTCAGCGGGTGATTAGTCAATTTGTGGGAAAAATTGAGCAGACGCCGCCGATTTTTAGCGCAATAAAGATCAATGGTGAAAGAGCGTATAAATTGGCGCGCGAAGGTAAACAAGTTGAGATTCCTAAGCGTGTGATAGAAATTTACTCATTGGAGTTATTGGCATACGAATATCCCAAATTAAAGATCAGAACTCACGTTTCAAGTGGAACTTATATTCGAACGTTGGCGGTGGATATTGGCGAGAAATTGGGGACGGGCGCGTATTGTGAGAATTTGCGTCGTACAAAAATAGCCGACTATTCTATTGACGAGGCAAAGACTCTGGCGGACTTTGGAATTACTAGCTAATTGCAAAAAACAGAGAAGCTTGGTATAATTACAGAGCTATGATTAGCAAAGAGAATAAAGCGAAAGCAATTGCTTTGACTCAGGTCAATAAAAACGACGTCGGTAGCCCACAAGCTCAGGTGTCAGTTTTGACGGCTCGTATCAAAGAAGTCACGGAGCATTTGAAGGCGAATAAGCACGACTTCATGGCTCGTCGTGGCTTGATCCAAATGGTTGGTAAGCGCAAGCGTTTGCTGAAATATTTGGAGCGAACTGATTTTGAGAGTTACAAAGCAGTTGTTGCCAAGTTAGGTTTGCGTAAATAATTTACGTTAAAAACTGCTTAAATCCCCTTTGACGAAAAGGGGATTTTTGTTGTCCTGGCTATTTTTTCAATTTGGCGATAATCACATCTCGTCCGTCGTTTGCGCCGCCCAAAGTGCAGGAATAAAGAGTTAATTGCGGCTGATCTGTGCGCTGTTCGATTTCCACGGCATCTGGTTTAACGCTTTGTTTTTCGCTGATGACGTAATTGTAACGCACGCCGTTATAATCAATGATAATTTCATCGCCGACAGTCAATTTATCGATATTATAAAAAGGCGATTTTCTGAGCGTCTGCTGAGGAGTTAGGCCCATAATAAAACGGTGTGCAGATAAGACGAAATTGCCGCCATCTTTTGGATTACCGTTTTCTGGTTTACGCCACCACGCACCATGCTCCATTGTCTCGGCGCCGCCAGTACTATAAGGCAAATTTATGTCGATTTTCGGTATATAAAGTCGATTTTCGGTAATTTTATTCTCAGTTTTAGTGATGAGCTGAGTGGTGTGGTTGTCTTTTGGATCGATGTTTTGCGACAAAATAAGGGGTGTGCTAATGAGAGCAAGCAAATAAACTCCGCCAAGAATCATTAAGATTGCGATTATAGTTAAGATATAGCTTTTCCAACTTTTTTGGCGATTTTTTACTGAATCTAGCTGAAGTGACATAAATAAATTATAGCACACTCGTCTGTTAATAAGGTCATGCTAAGCGCGCTCGCGGCTGGCGTTTGGGCTGAGGTTTTAGTATAATATAAGAAGCAATTTGTAACGCGGAAGTGATAGAGATGAGACGACTAAATTGCCAAGTAATTTCATCCCTGTTACTACCGCAAGAAAGGAGCTCTTTATGAGTATTATCAATCCAAGCGGCAAGGAGATTTTTAGTGTTACCACTGATTTTTGTGGTCGGCCGCTGACTTTAGAAGTGAATCGCGTCGGTTTTAGGACGACTGGTAGCGTTTTGGTGCGTTACGGCGACACTGTAGTTTTGGGTAGCGCTCAGGTTAGCTCGCGTCCAGTGCAATTGGATTATTTTCCATTGTCGATTGATTACGAAGAAAAGTTTTATGCCGCAGGTAAGATTTCTGGCAGCCGATTTATCAAGCGTGAAGGTCGCCCAAGCGATGAAGCTGTGTTGATTGGTCGATTGATTGATCGTCCGATTCGTCCGCTTTTTCCGAAGGGTTATAGACAAGAAATTCAAGTCGTCGCGACTGTTTTGAGTATGGATCCGAGTTTCCGCCCAGATGTAATCGCGATGATCGCTGCGTCTAGTGCGTTAATGTTAACTGGTACGCCATTTGACGGTCCAGTGGCTGGTTTGCGCGTTGGTCGAGTGAACGGCGAGTTTAAGGCTTTCTTAACTCCGGAAGAGCGCGAAAAGTCGGATCTCGATTTGGTTGTGGCTGGTATTGAAAGCGGTATAACAATGGTCGAGGCTGGCGCTAAAGAAGTTTCGGAGGACGTTATTGTTGATGCGATGGCATGGGCTCACCAGATGATGCAGCCAGCAATTGCCTTACAACGCGAATTGGCGGAAAAAGTTGCGCCAGCACAGCAGGAATATGATCTAATTTTGCCAGACGAATCAATTCAGCAAACGGTTAACGCGTGGGCTGATGGGAAATTTGGTGAGAAAATCCGTCGTCCATATCCAGAGCGCAATGAAATGATTAGCGAAATTCGCGCCGAGTTCCATGAGGCGATGGCGGAAAAATTGGGGCTGGACGAGGAAGAATATAGCGAAGTTCGTGGTGATTATGATGAAGCGTTCACTTTGGCTCTGCATAAAGATGTTCGCCGGGGAATTGTCGCTGAGCGAGTTCGTCCTGATGGTCGACAATTGACCGAGATTCGTCCGCTTAGCTCGGAAGTTGGATTCTTGCCGCGCGCTCACGGTTCCAGCTTGTTTACACGTGGCGTGACTCAGGGAATGAATATTGTGACTTTGGCGCCACTGAGTTATTCGCAATTGATTGACACTATGGAAATTACCGACGGTGAGCGACGTTATATGCATCATTACAACGCGCCAGGCTATACGGTTGGCGAAGTTAAGCGAATGGGTAGTCCAGGTCGACGTGAGATTGGTCACGGATATTTGGCGGAACGTGCTTTGCTACCAGTTTTGCCAACTGAAGAGGATTTTCCATACGCTATTCGTTCAGTTACTGAGATTATGAGTCAGAACGGTTCAACTTCAATGGCGGCGACTTGTTCTAGCTGCTTGGCGTTGATGGACGCTGGCGTGCCAATTTCGGCTCCCGTGAGTGGAATTGCGATGGGCTTAATGATGGACGGCGATACTCCGTATGTGTTGAGCGATATCGCTGATGCTGAGGACTTTGCTGGAGATATGGACTTTAAGGTTACTGGTACTTCAAAAGGTATTACGGCTCTTCAAATGGATATGAAAGTTCATGGTTTGCCGGTGGCGGTTTTACGTCAGGCAATTGAGCAGAGTAAAGCTGGCCGAGCGCACATTTTGGAGCATATGCTCAGCGTTCTTCCAGAGCCTCGTAAGTCATTAAGTCCGTATGCGCCACGAATTGAGAAGATTAAGATTGACCCAGATAAGATTGGCGTGATTATTGGTAAGGGTGGTGAGACGATCAATAAGATTACTTCGGAAACTGGCGCTGAGATTGATATTAAGGAAGATGGTTTGATTACTGTGGCTAGCCCAGACGGCGCGTCGATTGAAAAGGCCATGAATTGGATTAAGAGTCTGGTTGAGGAGCCAGAAGTCGGCAAGATTTACGAAGGTAAAGTTGTCGGTATTAAAGATTTTGGTGCGTTTGTGAATATACTTCCTGGTGTTGACGGAATGGTTCATATTTCGAAATTGACGGAACGTCGAGTTGAAAAAGTGACTGATGTCGTGAAAGAAGGGCAAACTGTTCGTGTGAAAATTACTGGAATTGACGAGCGCGGTAAGATCAATTTGACGATGATTGGTTTGTAAATATATGATAGCGAAAGCGTAATTTTAGGGGGGAATTTTATGGACAATAGTAACAACAATAAACCTCAAGTGCCGCCTCAGCCACAATTCCAGCAGGCTCCACAACAGCCACAATTCCAACAGGTTCAGCAGCCTCAGCCACAACAACAATTCCCACAACAGCCAGTCATGGGAACTCCATACCAGATGCCACCAAAAAAGAAAATGAGCAAAGGTGCCATGTGGGGAATCATCGGCGGGATAATTGGACTAGTCGTAATTATCGTTGGTGTAGTCCTAGCCGTCTTGTTGCTAAGTGGTCCAAGTAAGGCGGATTATAAAGCTGCTGTAGACAAAGTGAACGATACAATCGAAATTTATAATAAAGCTTCGACGTCACTTTCATATGTTTCTACTTCAGAAACTAAGACATCACTAGAGTCTACTCGCAAAAAACTTACTTCGATAAAGGATGAAGTTGACAGTAAATTAAGCGAGCTAGGCAAGATGAAGGCTATTACTGGTGACAAAGAGGTTCGCGAGAAGTATGATGCTTTGAAAAATAAGCTAGGTAAGTTTGACTCTGCAGTGGATGCTTTTGATGAAGTTTACGGAAAGATACTTCCAGCAGTAGCTGATTTTTCTGACAGCAGCAACAGCTCTAATACATCTACCTTAGAGAGCGCAGTCAAGAAAGCTAGACAGGATCTTAAAAATGCCGATATCAAGAACGAGCATAACAAGAAATTCGTCAAGGATTTTACTGCTCAATTGGAAAAACTTGAAGAAATGTTGCCAAAAGTTGCTGAGATGAAATCTGATTACAAAAAATACGACTCTAACTATATCAGTGATTTTTACGACACTCTTACCGCAATACAGAAGACTGCTCGCGAATGGTCTTCAGGACTACAAAAAATAGCAGAAGAGGGTGAAATTCGCGATGAACTAAATGACCTAGGAACTATATTAGCAGACAAGGTAAATAAATAGTTTTACTAAAGATCAGAAGCGCCTCGTTTCTTGCGGGGCGTTTTTTGATAGAATAAATATATGGATAAGCAGGCTAAATTGGATGCGTTGGCAGAAGAAATTGTAAAAGAGAAGGTTTGCTCGGATTTGGCGGATCAGGCGACGCAATTAGTTATGGGCGATGGAAATCCTGATGCCGATATCGTTTTTATTGGCGAGGCGCCGGGGAAGAATGAAGATTTGCAGGGCAAGCCGTTCGTTGGTGCTGCGGGAAAATTCCTTGATGAGATGCTGAAGTCTGCTAATCTGCAACGTTCAGATGTGTATATTACCAACATTGTTAAATATCGACCGCCGAATAATCGCGACCCATTGCCAGAGGAAAAGCGTCAATTTTGGCCATATTTACTCAGGCAATTAGAAATTATTCAGCCAAAGGCCATTTTGACCTTAGGGCGGCACAGTGGCGGCGGATTTATTCCGGGATTGCAGATCAGTAAAGAACACGGTCGTCCACGTAAAGTGCGTCTGCATGATCTAGAATTTGTGGTCATTCCTCTATATCATCCAGCCGCTGCACTTTATAACGGCGGTATGCGTCAGACGTTAATTGACGATTTTATTCAGGCTGTGGAATTTGTGAAGAATAATAGCGGCGCTTAATTAGACTATTTTCTTGCAAAAGTTTCCCAGACGTAGTATAGTGGATAGTCGATATCTATTATATCTAAGTCGAGAAAGGATTTGTATGAGATTATCGGGAGCCGTTGAACAGGCGTGTTGCATTATGGCAATTCTGGCGGATCCGAAAAGGACGACGCCGGTAACTAATGATGCACTGGCGGAAAAGATGCTGGTTTCGCCGACGTACTTGAAGAAAATTAGTCGGAAATTGGTAATAGCAAAGCTAATCACTTCAACGCAGGGAACTGGCGGCGGATTTATTTTAGCGAGAAAAATGAACGAAGTTACGTTGCATGATGTTGTCCTTGCAATTGAGGGAGAATCGCCATTTTTCCAACCCCAGGGAATTGTTGAGAGAGTTTTTCAATCGCGTCCTCGTCAGGTGGAAATTGGCATGAATATGATAGAAAAGGTTTTCTCTGAAGCGCAGGAAAAGTGGAGTGAATATTTGAAAACTGTGACGCTGGAAGATGTAGCAAAGGAGGTCGCGCATGATTAAAAATAAGATGTTACGAGCCGAGTGGAAGCATTTGTTTAGTAATAAAATATTGCTGATATCCATGGCTGTGATTTCGTTTATCCCGATTTTATATAGTGGATTTTTCCTAGGTTCAATTTGGGATCCGTACGGACAAACAAAAAACTTGCCGGTGGCGTTTGTGAACGAAGATAAGGGCGCCAGCTTAAATGGCAAATCGCTGAATGTCGGCGAATCTGTCGAGAAAAAACTGAAAGATAATCACGATTTGGGTTGGGAGTTTGTCAGTAAGCAACAAGCAGACGAAGGTGTGAATAACGGGCATTTTTATGCAGTGGTAACTATTCCGTCCGATTTTTCGCAGAAAGCGGCGTCAATTACCGAATCCGAACCTCAGCAAGCGGTTATTAATTTTACGACCACGCCAGCGAAAAACTACATCGGTTCGCTAGTCAGTAATCAAGCTGCCGCCAAGGTCAAATCTTCGGTGTCTGAACAAATCACCCAGGCGTACGCTAAGGGAATTTTGGAAAACTTGGATAAGCTTGGAATAGGGCTGGATGTGGCAGCTAACGGCGCGTCAACTTTACACGACGGATTAGGGCGATTGCAATCTGGCACACAAATATACGTTGGCGGCATTAAACAATTAGCGGTAAATCAGCAATCCTTGACTGGCGGATTGGCGCAACTCAGCGACGGTTCTCGTAAATTGCAGGCGGGATTGGGGCAATTGTCGAACAGTTTGCCGACCGAATCTCAACTGTCGCAATTATCTGACGGCATGAAACAATTGCAATCGGGAATAAATCAATTAAACGCCAGCGTGAGGAATCCATCGCCAGCGCTCGTGGCTCAGCAAAACAAGGTAGAAACGGGCGTGCAAACTTTGAAGCAAACAATGAAAGATTCGGAGTCCGACTTGTCGGCGGCGGGCGATACTTTGCGGACTTTGGGTGCGCAAGCAGCCGCTCCTGGTGGCAATTCTACGACGACGATAAGTTTGCCGCAAATTAGCAATATTTCTCGAGCATTCACGAAAACTCAGACGATTATCGCACAGATGGGGACGCTACGTGAAGATCTTCAAGCGCTAAAACAGCAACTATCAGCACAACAAACGCAGCTTCAGGCTGGAGTTTCTGTATTGAATAACGGCGTGAATCAATTGGCGCCAAACGCAATCACCGCATTTAACGGCTATAACAGCGTGCGATTTGCGAACAATCAATTATTGGCGGGCTCAGCAAGCTTAACAAACGGCTTAAGCGAAGCAAAATCGGGCAGTCAAAAATTGGCGAATGGCGCGAGTTTATTAGAAAGTCGCTCGGGCGCGTTAATTGATGGAACTTCGCAACTGGCAAGCGGCGCGGATACGCTGGCGAATAAATTGGCAGACGCTTCTAATCGCATAAAAATTCAACCAACTGGCGCTACGACTCAGCAGCAAATTGCAAATCCAGTGAAGTCGGAAATGACCGAAAAGGGCAATGTTCCGAACTATGGCTACGCTTTGTCGCCGTATGTTTTGTCGCTAAGTTTGTTTGTTGGGGCAATTGTCCTGAACGTTATTTATCCGATTCGCAAAACTTTTTCCGAGCAAGAAAGTGCGATTCGTTGGTGGCTATCTAAAGCTTCGGTGGCTGGTGTGGCGGCCTTTATGCAAGCAACGATTTTGATGTTGGTGATGGTGTTTTTCTTAGGACTAACTCCAGAGCATCCAGCACATTTTATCGGGGCAATTTATCTGACGTCGTTTGCGTATATGTCGATTGTGTCGCTTTTGGTGATTGTTTTGGACAATCCAGGGCGATTCCTAGCGATGGTTCTTTTGGTGCTTCAATTGGGCTCCAGCGAAGGAACATTCCCAATCCAAACTGCCAACGGATTCTTCCAAGCAATTAATCCGCTAGTACCGATGACTTACTCGATTCGTGCATTGCGTCAGGCTATTTCGGGTGGGCTAGATAACGCATTTTACGGCGGCAGTATGTGGGTTTTGGTTGGATTCTTGTTGGTGGCTAATTTATTGACAATCGGCTTCTTTGCTTATCGCGGCAAGCGTAAATTCGCACACACGTCGGTGGATGGCGATGATTAATTAACCTCTGTTATAAAACATTGTTCTTTGACAAAAAATGAGCGGTTTGCTAATATAAGAGTACTAACTAGAGGAATTTACATCAGTTCACCTCTATACCTGGTTTTTGAATTATATTGTAATAAAAAAGGAGTATAACAATATGGGTCAGCGGCGACTAGCAACACCGCAAAAAGACGACGCCAACAAGCGTCCGCAGTCAAAGAAAAGCAACAATGCAGTTTTGAATAGCACAACTACTCGTAAGGGTGAAGTTTTTAGAGCTCAGCGACGAACGAGCGAGAACGTTAATCTCAGGGCTTCACAGCACTTGATTGATATTCCTGTAAATAAGTCGGTTTATAACGGATATGGCGGTGAGCAATTTAGTGCTAAAATGCAACCAAAACCTGTTCGCGGTGGTCAGCCGAAACTTCGGATTATTCCGATTGGTGGCGTGGGCGAAATGGGAATTGGTAAGAATATGAACGCCATCGAATATGATGATGAGATTATCATCGTAGATATGGGCTTTTTGTTCCCAGGCAGTGATTATCCAGGCATCAATTACATCACGCCGGATATTACTTGGCTGGAAGAGAATAAGCACAAGATTAAGGCACACGTATTTACGCACGGACACCTTGATCACATTGGTTCGTTCCGCCACTTTATTCATCGTATTCCAGCGCCAGTTTATGGCTCTAAGTTTACGATTGGCATGCTTGATCGAACGATGGACGATTCAGAAGTGGATTTCAAGCCAGATTATCGAGTGATGGATCCGCTGAGTCACGAAATTGTTCAAGTTTCTAAGCATTTTTCAATCGAGTTGGTGCGAGTTAACCACTCAATTCCTGATTCTACGGCGGTGATTATTCGAACTCCGATGGGTGTAATTGTCGATTCTGGTGACTGGCGATTTGAGGAAAGTCCAGTTGACGGTCAAAAGTTTGACCTTGAGCGACTTACTGAAGTAGCTTCAAAAGAAGGTATTTTGATGTTTATGAACGAGTCGACCAACTGTGAGTCGGCTGGCACACACACGCACACGGAGTTTGACATTCAGTATTCCATCGGTCAGGTGATGGACAAGTTTAGTAATAGTCGAGTAATTTTAAGTTGTTTCTCGTCGCAGGTGCATCGCTTGCAATTAATTTTGGAAGAGGCTCATAAGCACGGACGCAAGGTGGCGTTTGCTGGATTCTCGATGATTCAAAACCTAGAGGTGGCGCTGCGTTCGGGGACGATTAAGATTCCTAAAGACACCATCATGAAGATGGAAGATATTGTTAAATTGCCAGATAATCAAATTGCTGTAGTTTGTACCGGCTCGCAAGGTGAATTTAATGCTGTCTTAAATCGCATGGCGACGGGCGCTCATAAATATATGAAGATTAAGGGCTCGGACGTTGTAGTGTTTAGCTCAAATCCAATTCCTGGCAATGAAAAAAGCGTGGTGCGAACGGTTGACGGTCTGATGCGTGAAGGTTCTGATGTTATTCAGAATGGTAAAACCCACTTAACAGGTGTCGGTCCGCTGCACTTGTCAGGTCACGGCTATTATGACGATCATGTCAAATTGATCAACGCGCTTAACCCAACTTACTATATGCCAATTCACGGTGAATTCCATATGTTGGTGCATAATGCCAGATTGGCGGAAAAGGAATGCGGAATTCCTCGCAAGAATATTTTTGTGTGCGACGCTGGAGATATTATTGAGATTGATATTGAAAGGCAAGCAAAGAAGGTTGGGCGAATTCATGTTGGCGGTGTGATGTATGATGACACTGGCGCGATTGTTTCTGAAGTTGTGCTGAAAGATCGTATTCATATGTCGCAAGAGGGAATGTTTGTTGTGGTGCTGACCGTACAGCGCGGCACAGGACGATTATTGACTAGCCCAGACATTATTTCTCGTGGATTTATTTACTTGCGTGACTCTGAAGAGTTGATGAATATGATTCGCCAATACTTGAAGCAAAAAGCGGCACGTAGTTTTTCTGGCAAATATGATCTGGATGTGATCAAAAAAGAAATTAAAGATGAGATTACGCATATATTGTACGATCAGACTCGCCGAACACCAATTGTTATTCCGGTGATTAACGAAGTTGGTGGATTGAAGTCTGTAAAGTCGGAAGCTACGCTAGCTCATTCTGTTTCAAAATCGCCAGCGCGCGGTAAGAGACCCGCCTCGGGCGAGTCAAAAATGACCCTTCCGGCTGCGCCGCGTCGTCGTTTTCCGCAGCGCCAAGTGCCAGATACGGAAGCCAATGACACAAAAGCCAGGGAGCGACAGAATACTCGCCCGTACTAGGGTTCTAGATTGATTTTGCTGATAAATTATGCTATAATACTAAGCGTATTAAGTTGATTTTACATCTGTTAATAAGTGTAAAATCAGTGTATAATAAAAACGATTATGGCAAAAAAACGAAAGAGCACGAAAAAATCCGCACCAGCCAAGCCGCAGCATAGTTTGCCGGCGGGTTTTTGGTCGCAAGTTGGCGCGGTGATGCTTATTCTTTTGTCTCTACTACTCGTCGTATCGTGGTTTGGCGTCGGCGGTCCGGTTCTGCAATGGATTGATATGGCGACCGTAAAAACTATTGGTTACACAGCGTACGCCTTGCCGATATTGCTGATTTATTTGGCGGTTGAGACTTTCCGAGCAGAAGAGAATCAATTACCCGCAGTGGTGAAATTTGCGGCAATTCTGGAAATTGTGTGGTTTTCTGGATTGTTTGGGTTAATGAAGACGGCTTCGCATCCGAATTCTGGTGGATTTGTGGGCGATATATTGAATACGGCAACCTTGAAAATGGTAGATTCGGCAATTGCTGTGATTATTTATCTGGTTTTGGCGTTTATAACAGTTCTATTTATTACTCAAACGTCACCGTTTACGGTTTTCAGTAAACTTTGGGAGATGATTAAGAGCAATACCAAGGAGGACGATGATAATCGTTCTGTTATGAAGAAAGCGTCAATTGCTCAGCCAGCAGAAGAAGAGAAAAAGACTGACCTGGGAGAAATTAAGCTGAACGCTGGTGTGCCAATAATTGATACAGCCAAAGAGAAAAAGAGTCTATTGAAGAAAGTAGAGAAGCCGGAAAAGGCCAATGAAGAACAGGCTTTGGTGGCAACTCGTGATCCGAATTGGGAAGCGCCAAGCTTGGATCTATTAGAGAAGAACGAAAGCGGTGCTGATGCTGGAGATACGCGCCAGAACGCCCAAATAATTCACGATACGCTGGCTGAATTTAATATTGAGGCGGCGATGGGCGACATTAATGTTGGTCCAAAAGTCACGCAATACACTCTAAGACCACCAAGTGGGGTTAAATTGACGCGAATTACGGCGCTGGAAACTAACATTGCGCTTAATTTGGCGGCACAAAGTTTAAGGATTGAGGCGCCAATTCCTGGTCAGCGAGCAGTTGGTATTGAGGTACCTAACCGTAAGGCTGCTGAAGTTCGCCTACGAAGTACGTTGTCGTCGAAACAGTGGACTGCTGCTCGTGATCCTTTGAGTTTTGGAATTGGTAAAGATATATCTGGTCAAGTTGTTGTGGGCGAGCTGGGGAAGATGCCGCATTTGTTGATTGCTGGACAAACGGGTTCTGGTAAGTCTGTGATGATTAACACTTTGCTGTGTAGCTTGCTGTATCGCAACAGTCCGAGTGATATGAAGTTGATTTTGGTTGACCCGAAGCAAGTTGAAATGGCGCCATATGCTGATATTCCGCACCTTCTTACACCAGTGATTAACGAACCGGAAAAGACCATTTCAGCTTTGAAGTGGGCGGTGAATGAGATGGAGCGACGTTACAAATTGTTGGCGGGCGAGAAAATCCGTAATATTAAGGAATACAACAAGAGGCTACAATCGCGCGCTAAGAAGATTGCGATTGCTGATGAAAATGGCAATGTTCAGGAGCATGAAGATGGATCGATGCCGTATATTGTGATTGTGGTGGACGAGATGTCTGATCTTATGATGATGGCCAAAAAGGATGTTGAGACGCTAATTGTTCGTTTGGCGCAGAAATCGCGAGCGGTTGGTATTCACTTAGTGTTGGCAACGCAGCGTCCTAGTGTGAATGTGATTACTGGTTTGATTAAGGCGAATGTGCCGGCGCGAATTGCCTTTACAGTGGCTAGCCAGGTTGACAGTATTACGATCTTAGACCAATCTGGTGCTGAGAAATTATTGGGTCAAGGAGATATGCTATTTTACGTAACTAGTATGAGCAAACCAAGGCGTATTCAGGGTGCCTGGGTGACAGATGACGAGGTGAATAAAATTGCCGATCATTTGCGTATGCAGATGGCTCCGCAATACAACGACGAAGTGGTGGCGCAGCCAGTTCAATTGGACGGCAAGGGCGGAGTCGTAATGGACTTGTCGGAAGGTGGTGACGATAAGTTTAAGGATGCGGTTCGTGTTGTGGTTGAGCGTCGCAAGGCTTCAACAAGTATGTTGCAGACGCGTCTGGGAATTGGTTATCAACGAGCAGCGCGAATCATCGAAGAGATGGAAGAGCGGGGAATTATCGGTCCGCAGAATGGTTCAAAGCCGCGCGATGTTTTGATTTCTAGTCCAGAAGAGCTTGATGAATTGTTGGCGGAATAGTAATTGCTACGATTTATCAGTAGTGAGATTGGCAATATTGGCTGTTTAGTGATATAATAGCAATTGAATATTAACCTAAGCTTACGTGAGACAGCGTAAGCATCCGTAAATGGATTCCAGAGGAGGAAACATGAACGAATACGAACTAGCTGTTCTTATTCATCCGGATTTAGAGGCTAATCTAGATTCAGCGTTGGATAAGGTACGTGGTTTAATCACTACTAACGGTGGTGAAATTACCAAAGAAGAAAACTGGGGCAAGAAAAAATTGGCCTACACAATTAAGCGTGAAGATTTTGCAGTTTACGTTTGTTTTGAGGTTAAATTACCAGCACCAGCTTTGTTGAAGATTTCAAACACACTTAATATTACTGATGAAGTTTTGCGCTACCTATTGGTAAAAACTGATGAAAAAACTCGTCAAGCATTAAGCGAGCAAAAAGCACGCAACGAAGAATCTGATTCAAGCGAATCAAGTAAATAAGCCTAACTGCCGTAAGGTAAAAGAGGGGATAGAATATGGCACGAAGTATCAATCAAGTGATTTTGTTGGGTAGATTGACACGCGATCCAGAACAGCGAACAACTGCTTCTGGCAAGAACGTAGTTAGCTTCAGCATTGCTGTTGATCGACAATCTCAAGACGATCAGGCTGACTTTTTCAATATCACAGCCTGGGATAAACTTGGTGATTTGGTAATGCAATATCTAAGCAAAGGTCGTCGGGTTTTGATCCAAGGACGACTGCGACAGGATAGCTGGGAAGATAAGGATACCAGTAAAAGACAGAGTCGAATTGAAGTCACTGCTTCAGATGTAACGTTCTTAGACGGTCCAAGCGGCGACAATTCAGGTTCTGCAACACCAAAGACTACTAAAAAAGAGGAAGTCGTAACGGAAATTGACGATAAGCCAATTGACCTAAGCGAAATTCCATTCTAATAAGGAGATTAAAATGGCACAATTGAAGAAAAATCCACCGATTATTTTTGACTATAAAGATGTAAAAACTTTGCAACGTTACATCAATGTTTACGGTCAAATCGAGCCAATCAGCAAGACTGGTTTGAGCGAAAAGCAACAGCGAAGCTTGGCAGTAGCAATTAAGCGTGCTCGCCACTTGGCTTTGTTGCCATTTGTTACTAGCAACTAGGAACGTTTAATGCGCAATATCTCGTTGCTATTACATATTTGGCAGCGAGATATTTTATTGGAAAGGAGAAAACATGTATCAGCCAACTGATTTGAAAAAAGGCGTAGTTTGTCAAATTGACGGCAAACCATATCGCGTCGTAGAATACGGCCAAAAAGTTATGGGTCGTGGCGGTTCGATTGTTAACGTGAAATTGAAAAACCTAATTGACGGAAGTGTTATCCCAAAGACTTTCAAGGGTCAAGAGCGAATCGAAGCTGCGGAAGTAAATAATAAAACTGCGCAATATTTGTATAACGATGGCGACAAGTTCTATTTCATGGACCCGACTAGCTTTGAGCAATTTGAGCTGGCTGCGGAAATCGTGGACGATGCCAGTAAATACCTGAAAGAAGGCGATGAATTAAGTCTTCAATTCTTCGACGGTCGAGTAATTAACGTTGAACTACCAAAGAATAAATATCTGGAAGTTACCTACACGGAAGATGTGGTTAAGGGCGATACGACCTCATCTGTGCTAAAAGACGCTACTTTGGAGACGGGGCTAGTTGTCAAAGTTCCAGCATTTATCAAGCAGGGTGATATTATTAGCGTTGACACATCGACTGGTGAATATCGCGAGCGAAAGAAATAGTCATATTTAATGAAACAGCGATTAGATAAAGCTCTGGTTGAGCGCGGTTTGGCAACAACAAGGTCTCAGGCGGATAATTTTATTCGCCTGGGCTATGTTTTTTTGAATAAGAAAATTGTCCAGAAATCAGGGACTATGGTATCTGATTCGGACGAGATAAAGCTCGAGAAGAAAGAAACTTATGTTTCGCGAGCTGGCTTAAAACTAGCAAGCGTGGCAGAGTATTTTCATCTTAATTTTCAGGATAAAATCGTTCTGGACATCGGCTCGAGTACAGGCGGATTTACTGACTATTCACTGCGTCATGGCGCCAAAAAGGTATTTGCTGTTGATGTTGGAACGGATCAGCTCCATCCAAGTTTGAGGCCGAATCCAAAAATTGCTCTCCACGAAAAGACCGATATTCGTGATTTTTATGCTGATGAAGCAATTGATATTATTGTGGGCGACGTGTCGTTTATATCTCTGAGGGAAATTTTGCCGCACGTGGCAGAAAATTTGATGAATACAAATACAATATTGGTTGCTATGGTGAAGCCTCAATTCGAAGCGGGGCGGCATCAGGTTAATAAGGGAATTATTAAAAACGATAAAGTTCGTCGACAGATTTTATCCGATTTTGAAGATTGGGCGAAAAAGTATTTTGTTATCTTAGATAAAAAAGATAGTGAAGTGGCTGGCAGTAAGGGCAATCTTGAGCGATTTTACAAATTGAAATTAGCTAAACGTTAAACCTAAACTCAACAACGTCATTCGGTTGCATGACGTAGGTTTTTCCTTCGGTGCGAATTTTACCGTTTTCACGAGCCTTAACCTCAGACCCTGCGGTGACTAAATCGTTAAAATCAACAATCTGTGCGGCAATAAATCCGCGTTCAAAATCCGAGTGAATAACGCCCGCGGCTTGCGGTGCAGTCCAGCCTTTGTGAATTGTCCAAGCCCGGACTTCTTTTTCGCCCGCAGTTAAGTAGCTTTGTAGTCCGAGCGTATCGTAGGCTGCGTGAATAAGTTTGGCGAGTCCAGTTTCCTTGACGCCGTAGCTTTCTAATAACTCTTTGGCGTCATTTTCAGATAAGCCTTTCAATTCTTCCTCCAGTTTTGCGCAGACAAAAACGGTTTTTGCGGGACTTACGAGTTCGGTCAATTGACTCTGTAGATCGGAATTGTTCAATCCTTCTTCGTCGACATTAAACGCATAAATGACCGGCTTGGCGGTAAGAAGGTGTAAGTCAGAAATTGCTTCAAAATCCACATCTGACAGGGCAGAAATTGGCACGCCTTTTTGTAAATTGTCGATTAAAGACTGCAGATATTCAACTTTTTGGCGAGCTTTTGGGTTTGCTTTAGCTTCTTTTTGAAGCTGGGGCAGGCGTTTTTCAAGAGTTTGTAGATCGGCCAGAATAAGCTCAGTATTTATAACCTCAGTGTCTTTTTTTGGGTCAATTGGCGCTTCATCGTGGCGCAAAATCTTTGAATTCTCAAATGCACGAACAACATGAATAATTGCGTCACACTCTCTGATGTTGTGAAGAAACTTATTGCCCAAACCTTCGCCCTTAGACGCGCCAGCAACTAGCCCCGCGATATCAACGAAAGTGACGGTGGCTGGAATAATTTTTTGCGCGTGATAAAGATCGGCTAAAATTTGCAGGCGATTATCTGGTACGGGAACAATTCCTGTGTTCGGTTCAATTGTCGCAAACGGATAATTAGCCGCCAAAATATCATTATTTGTTAAAGCGTTAAAAAGTGTCGATTTGCCGACGTTCGGTAAGCCAACGATTCCAATAGATAAACTCATATATTTATTATATCATCTGCGTAATATTTGATATAATTATAAGCATGAGAAGAAAATACTCATTGCCTAAGGTGGGCATGCTGGCAATAGTAGTGGCTTTGGCTATTTCGGTAACGGCTTTTTTTATCTATACATATGCGGCACCAAGCTCGCCAAATTGGACGATAACTGGTAAATCTTGGGTTACTAAGCAATTTAATCCGTCAGATACCACTAATTATGGGTCTAACTGGACTGTTGCTCCAGGGAGATTAAAAAATGTGAAGCCCGGAGATACGGTTGATTGGTGGCATAGTCTTTTTGTTAGCGGAGGAGCCACTGACAATGTCGTGACTGGCGTACAGCAAGATGTGTTCGATTTAAGTTCAAATCAGCCGATGGATAATGATGTCAGTCTGAACGACAGGGGGGCTTGGCATAATGAAGATCCTCGATGGTTTAATGTTATGACGGATTGGAAGGATTATGCCTGGAAGCGAACGAATAATCCAGCGGATCATCTCACTACCTCTATGGAGGCGTTGAATGGTAAATCTCGGCTTGAGGATCTTCATGGCGAGCTTGGAAAAAATAAATTCATGTATACACGAGTCATTAAAAGAGAGGATATGGGCAAGCGTATTTGTCAGCGAATTTATTGGAGCAAGCGCAATTCTTTGCCGGTTTCGGGATGGGGCTATTCGCAGTATGCGTGTGTAGAGGTTCCATATGACTATGACGTGGAGCCTTCGGTCAGCGTTAACTCGGATTACATTGACGCAGAAAATGTCACGAAAATTGAGGGAATAAATGCTGGGTTGAATAATAAGGGCACGTCAAAAACTCAAAATTCTTCATATGCACTTGCTCGGTTTGTTGTCAGAGGGGCTGAAGTATCGGGGCTTGCGGGCAAGAGCGATGTGGTTTCGTTGCCTGGGGGTACTGCTGATAATGATTGGCCGTGCGCAATTGTGCGACTGATTAAAGGACAATATAAAGATAGCTTAAATATTGATAGTGGCGCGTGTGGAAAAATTGTTCAAAACACCGGCAGTCAATTAAACACCGGTCAGACTCCAGTGACTACAAATCAGATAGATAATCTGGATAGGGTTAAGCTAAGCGCTAACGACAGCCTATGTTATGTGGTTATGGTCAGTAATTACAACGGTTCGGCGCCTTCGACGGATTTTAAATACGCAGTTAAGTGTATCAGATCCTCAAAAAGACCGAAGGTTCAGGTTTGGGGTGGTGATATTAAGACAGATAAAGAAGTTATTACCAGCAGGACATCAAACAACGTGAATGTTCCTGATGAGAATCTTAGCCGTATTGAGCTAGATAAGACCTCTATACGAGCAAAGGGGCTGTGGGGTACAGGTTTAGACAAAGATGGTAATAAAATTGGAGGCGATGTTCACTTTAGCCCTGGCGAATACGGCTTTAGGGGGGGCAACGACGCTGATCCGCACTGGTCTATAGTATGTGCTGAGGATCAGTATGGCGGCAATGGAAACCAGAGAGCATATAAGAAGTCTACTGGACAGCCAGATTATCTTCCGAGCTGCCATGGTGACGCAACCAACCTAAAAGACGACTATCAAGCCAGAACGGTTGTAACGACACAGTGGCGCAATCCTAGTGGAGGCGATGTACTGCGAGATGGTTATATTACATGTAAACCCGATTCTATGTATCACGATATAGTTGGTGACGCATCGCTCGTTTATAATCCTGGTTATTGCAAGAGGGGCGTTTGGAGAACATCTGACTCTGCGAAGTGGATTAGTATGAATAGTTTTGGTCGGCATACGCATTCTAATAGTAAACCAGATCCAGCGAATCTAAACTGTCGGGATGATACTCGCCCTATAGCAGAAGTTATCTCGTGCTCGAATACGTACGTCTTTAGGTTAAAAGGTGTTAATTTAGGAGAGCTAAAAGATGCTAAGAAGCTGGAGATTGGTTTTAGTGGAGCCGTAGATAACTATGTTCGAGTGAAAATTAATGGTCATGAAATGAAGGTGTTGGGTAATGAAAACGGCGCAAGACCCGAGGGAACCCAGTATTCCGGTTGGGGTTTTCCTGGTTATGTTGTAAATTCCCGGTTTACTGCTGAGACACAGCCGGGCACTGTTTTATACGAGAATAACAACTTCATCGATATTTATGTAAAATCTAACCCATCGCATATGGGGCTACTGATCGAGGATATATCATTGGCCTATAAGATGGCTTATACAAATCAGAATGTGTACGGTTCTTGGGGTGAATATGGAATTATTGCTAATGGTAAGGCGGATTCGGCTTCGGGGGCTGGATTGTCATCGTCGTTTAATGGTCGCTCGGGAGTAACTCCGCGTGACTATAATAAGCTAACTTTCGCCAATATTCCAAAGTTTGGTAATTTCAGCAGCACCAGTTCAGTTCCAGATAATTTTACTTTACCGTCGGTTGGCGGCGTCAAGGGTAGTGTTTCTGGTAGTGTGGATGTCAACAGCTTGGCCACAGGTGAATATAACGCTGGAAACGTAACCTTAACGGGGTCAAAGTTAAGCGTAGGCAAGAGTATAGTCATAAAGTCCTCGGGCGTAGTTACGATTTCGGGCGATTTGCTATACACAGCCACGAATGATGTGCGCCAATTGCCACAACTAATTGTCTACGCGAAAAATATTATTATAGAGCCTTCGGTTGGGGAAGTGAATGCTTGGTTGATTACTCAGAAAGACGGATATGTTAGTACTTGTGGCGTGGTAATTAGCGCCGGAGGCTGGCTGAGTGGAGTTTCTGAATCTTCTTGCGGTAAACAGCTGAAGGTTAACGGGCCAATTAAAACTGGACACTTGTTCTTGCGACGAACGTACGGCGGAAAACATGCTTCATCTGCAAAGAATGATCCGAACATGCATCCTGGAACTCCAGCAGAAATCATCAATTTGAGAGCTGACACTTATATCTGGGCTTACAATAATTATCGAAACACTGGCGCGATTAGCACGATGAATGTTCGTGAATTGCCGTCAAGATATTAAAAGTTTGCAAATTAAAACGCTAATGTATATAATTGTTATTAGTTATGAAATTAGCAAAAGGGTTGGGCGAATTCTTCGGACTGGACATCGATACGAATGCGGTGCGAGTGGTTCAATTGTCTCGTACTGGCACGGGATGGAGTTTATCGCATTACGGTTATACGCCAGTTGATTCTAAGATAACGAGCGGCGATTCTCCAGAGTCTAAGCGACGCTTGGGTGAGGCTATTATGACCGCCGTTGGTCAAGCTGGGATTAAGACGTCCAATGTGGCTGTTGGTTTGCCATCAAATAAGACATTCTCGACTATTATTGATGTGCCAAAGGTTTCTGAGCAGGAATTGAAGGCAATGATGAAATATCAAATTGACCAATATATTCCAATGTCTTTGGATGAGGCGGAAGTTGACTGGGCTTTATTGGGTGATAGTTTGCATGCTCAGAATCAGTATGAGATTTTGCTGACAAGTACAGCGAAGTCTTATGCGGAAGAACGTCTGGAATTAGTTGAAAATCTTGGCTTCAATGTGATTGCCGAAGAACCAAACGCTATTGCTATGGTTCGCTCTTTATCGGCTACCGATTCTCAGGATGCGCGTTTGATTATCAATATGGGCGAAAATTCAACGGATTTGGCGGTTGTCTATAATGGGGCACCGCGACTTATTCGTATGATTCCAACTGGGCTTTCGTCTTTGGTTCGATCGGCGGTTCAGAATCTCAGCGTTCAAGAAGATCAAGCTCGTCAGTTTATTTTGAAGTTTGGTTTGGCACCGGATAAATTAGACGGTCAAGTGTTAAGGGCTATTGATTCAACTCTCGACAATTTTTCTTCAGAGCTGGTAAAATCTATAAAGTTTTTCCAAACTCGTTATCCGAATGTGTCGGTTTCTGGAATTTTATTATCGGGGTTTGGTTCAGCTATTCCGCAACTTGATGGATATGTGATGAATAAAACTGGAGTTCAGTCAATTGCCGCAGATCCGTGGCAGCGCGTTCAAGTTTCTCAGTCAGATCAACAGCAATTGGCGCCGATTGCTTCAGAATTCGCTATTGCCGTAGGTCTGGCACAAAGGAGTAATATATCATGATTGAGATAAATCTTCTCCCAAACGTTAAACGCGAGCTATTAAAGACTCGGGTTATGCGCAATCGAGTTATTTCGATATCGTTCTTAGTGGGCGGTGCTTCGATTGCGGCAGTAGTTGTTTTGGCGTTGATTTTGGGCAGCCAAATTGCAGCCGAGGCGGTCCAGAACGGAGTTATTAAAGATAGAAACGATAAATTGATGGCGGTCGAAGATCTCAATAAGGTTGTAACGATTCAACATCAATTAACAAAGATCAATGAGCAGCATTCTGGAAAGAAGCTTAATTCAAGGATTTTTGATGTTGTAACGGCAGTTAATCCAGTTGCACCAAATAATGTTAGTTTTTCGGATATAAAAGTTAATCCTGGGTCAAAAACTATTACTCTGGAGGGTAGCGCGGTTAATGGCTATAGTGCGTTAGAGACTTTAAAGAAAACCATCTTGAATACGAAGGTCCAGACTACTGACGGCGATAAAAGTTCCGAGGTTAGTCTGACTAAGGAGATAAAAGATGGCGATACTAGTTTTGGAGAGAACTCAGAAGGTAAAAAAGTGTTGCAATTCTCGTTCTCGTTTGAATACGCAGAAGAATTACTAGCGCCTGCAAGTAATGGCACAGTTTCCGTATTGACGCCAACCGGTAAGGTTGATGTGACAGACTCACGTCAGGGAATTCCAGATAGCTTGTTTAAGAGTAACTCGAAAAAACAGGAGAAGAAATAATGGCGACCGATAATAAAGAAGTTGCAATACGCAAGCGTCAACAGATTGACTCATCGAAAAAGACTATGTTTATTTTTGTGGCTTCTGCGGCATTTTTGGCGGGAATTGCGCTTGTTGTGAGCATATTTTTGGTACAACAAATTGTATTTCATTCGAAGATTCTTCTGGAGAAGCAAAATACTATTTCTCGTCTAGATAAAAACTTGTCATCAGTTGATGAATTAAAGAAGAATATCCGAGTTTTAGACACGAACACTGCTCTTAACTCTATAAAATCAAGCAGCGAAAGTAATGCTCTTCAGACGATACTGGATGCATTGCCGGATAATGCGAACGCCGATGCTCTTGGTGCTTCATTGAAGAATAAATTTATTGACACGACTACTGGTGTGACTATTCAAAATCTGACCGTTGCTCAATCTGGATCTGATAGTGAAAGCTCTGAGTCAACGTCTGAAAATACCATATCATTTACTATGGAAGTGAGCGGTCCGGCTGAAAAATTAAAAGAATTGTTAACTAAGTTAGAGGCGTCTATTCGAGTTATTGACCTAAAGACCGTGGAAATCCAGCGAAATGAGGATAGATTGAGCTTAGTGGTTCGAGGTGTCGCTTATTACGAGCCAGCACAAACAATACAATTAGAGAATAAGGTGGTTAAGCCATGAAGAAAACAGACATAGCAATGGTAATATTGATCGCGGGTGTGGGTGTGGCAATCGGCTATATTGTCGCCTCTAATATCTCGTTCTTAAAAGTTCCAGAATCTGGTACAAAAGTACAGACTATTCGAGAAATATCACCTGACGTCGAAAAACCAAACCCAGCGATTTTTAATAATAATGCGATAAATCCAACTGTTGAAATATTCGTAGGTCAAGATGCAGCCAAATAGAGAAGGGGTGTAAATGGCTTTACTGACGGACGACATCCAAGATAAGTTGATCGAGCTGCTCGTAAACGAGGGGCTTATTGAGAAGTCTGTCATTGATGATGCCTTAAAGCGCGCCTCTGAGAGTGGCAAACCTCTGTTTAGTTTGCTTAGCGAAGAGGGACTGCTTGATAATGAACTATTAGTTCATGGCGTGGCTCAAGTTTCGGGCGTGCCGTATGTCAATCTGTCGAATAGTGTTATTAGTCAGGATATTTTATCTCTATTACCGTCCGATGTTGCTGAGAGATTTATGGCTGTGCCGCTAGCCGAGGTTCAGAACCGACTAGCGGTAGCGATGATCGACGCGAATAATGTTCAGGCGGTGGACTATTTGTCAAATCGCATCCAGCGTCCGATAAAAGTATTTATGGCTTCGGAAGAGAGTGTCCGCCATGTCTTGGACCAGTATAAAACTGACTTGTCATCTGTTAATGTAGCGGCTCAGGCTTCTCAGGAAGAGTCTCTGTCGGAGGCTGGCAATATTAAAACGATTGTCCAAGATTCACCGATATCACGAGCATTATCGACAATTTTGGAGTATGCGGTAAAGAGTCACGCGTCCGACGTGCATATTGAGCCATTAGAGAAAGCTTTGAAGATTCGTTGTCGTGTTGATGGTGTTTTGCGCGAAATTATGCAGCTCCCAAAGAGTATTGAGCCGGCGTTAGTTAGTCGTATTAAGATTCTTTCCAATCTGAAAATTGACGAACATCGCATTCCTCAGGATGGTCAATTTGCGGTTAACGTCGCAGGCAAAGAAGTTGATCTTCGTATTGCTATCTCTCCCGTCGTTTGGGGTGAACAGGTGGTTATTCGTCTGCTTGATAAGAGTGGAAGTTCTTTCAATTTGGAAGATATGGGCTACGCTGGGCGTGCATTAAGAACGATTCGGAAGGGAATTAAACGTCCAAATGGTATGATTTTGACATCGGGTCCAACTGGTTCTGGTAAGTCAACGAGTTTGTACGCGTTGATCAAGGAGATCAAAGATGACACCGTGAATATTGTGACGCTTGAAGATCCGGTTGAGTATAAGATGGATGGCGTCAATCAGATTCAGGTAAACGCGGAAGTTGGCTTGACGTTTGCTTCCGGATTGCGCTCAATTTTGCGTCAAGACCCGGACATTGTGATGGTTGGTGAGATTCGCGATAATGAAACGGCGAATTTGGCCATTCAGGCAGCCTTAACGGGGCACTTGGTTTTCTCAACACTTCACACTAATTCCGCCGCTGGTGTGCTGCCGCGTTTGTTGGATATGGGAATTGAGCCGTTTCTTATCGCCAGTACGGTTAACACAATCATCGGTCAGCGTTTGGTGAGGCGAGTGGCGCGCCGTCGAGATATTTATCAATCATCACCACTGGAAACGCAGGCAATTCGCGAGGCGGTTGGTGGATTATTGCCGCAAACAAGGGAGCAGGTTGCTCAATACGCGCAAGATTTGGGATATGAAAGTTTGCCACTAGCGACGCAGGCGTCGTTTGCCTTGGCAAAAGGAAAAGATACGCCGCAAACTCCTCGCGGTTATGCTGGTCGAGCTGGTTTGTATGAGGTCATGGATATTACTGAAGAGATTCAGAATTTGATTGTTAAGCGTGCAACCTCAGCGGAAATCCAGCGAACGGCAATTCAACAGGGTATGATTACGATGCGTCAAGATGGTTATCTGAAGGCGTTGAACGGAATAACGACAATAGAAGAAGTTAATAGGGTAGCGGCGGATACCGCGTAAAGGAGGAAATATGAATAATCAAGAATTGCGAATTGAGATTTTGTTGGAGGAAGTCGTTAAGAAGCGAGCTTCGGACCTTCATATTCAAGTTGGTTTGCCGCCAATGCTACGAATTGACGGTTCATTAATGCCGGCAGCCGGAACTCAACCATTGGACGAGCCTGCAGTTGAGAGATTGGTATTTCAGATTCTTGATGAAGATCAGCGACAGATTTTGCTAAAAGATAAGGAATTCGACTTTTCGTTTGCGTTTGGTACACTGGGACGATTCCGAGTTAACGCCTTCCATGAGCGTGGCAATTTGGCTGCAGCTCTACGCTTGATTCCAAATGAAATTAAGTCGGCGTCTGAGCTGGGTATGCCACCAGTTGTTAATACGTTTGCGGATTTTCCTCGCGGTTTAGTGTTGGTCACTGGTCCAACTGGTTCCGGTAAGTCAACAACTTTGGCGGCGCTGGTTGATAAAATTAATTCTGAGCGCTCACAGCATATTATTACCATTGAAGATCCTATCGAGTTTACTCACAAGTCGAAAAAATCAGTGGTAGTTCAGCGGGAAGTTCACTACGATACCTATTCGTTCTCTGCGGCTTTGCGCTCGAGCCTTCGCCAAGACCCAGACGTTGTGTTGATTGGTGAGATGCGCGACCTCGAGACGATTTCAGCAGCGATTACAATTGCCGAAACTGGACACTTGGTGTTTGCAACGCTACACACGAACTCCGCAGCGCAATCAATTGATCGTATGATTGACGTGTTCCCGCCACACCAGCAGCCACAGATTCGCGCTCAGCTCAGTAATATTTTGATGGCAATTTGTTCGCAGCGACTAGTCCCGGCTATCGGCGGTGGGCGAGTCGTGGCGGCAGAGGTTTTGATTGCTAATCCAGCGGTGCGCAACATTATTCGCGAAGGTAAATCTCATCAGTTGGATGCCGTGATTCAGACTGGTGCTGACCAGGGAATGCAGACGATGGATCGAACTTTGGCCAATTTGGTGCAGAACGGTACGATTACGTATGATAGTGCTCGTGAATTTGCTGTCGATTTGACGGAATTTGAGAGGTTGATGAGGGGGTAATAAATGAAAAAATACAATTATGAAGCCAGAGATAGCGCAAGTAATAAAATCGTTAAATCAGTTGTTCAGGCTGATAGTGAAAACGCTGCCGCAAAACTTTTGACGGCTCAGGGTTTTGTGCCGTTAAAAATTGAATTACAAGACGATAAAACAAATTTCTTTGCGAGGTTTTCTGGTAGAATCACCACTAAGGATAAGGTTGTGTTTACTCGTCAGCTAGCGACCCTTATTGGGGCAGGGTTGCCTTTGGCACAAAGTCTTCGAACAGTTCAGGAACAGACTACGAATAAGCGTATGCAGGAGATAGTTCAGGAAATTATCTCTGACGTTGAAGGCGGTAAATCCTTGTCTGATTCGTTCGCAAAGCATCCAGAAGCTTTTAATAAAGTTTATGTAGCTTTGGTTTCGGCTGGTGAAACGTCAGGTACAATGGATGATTCGCTTAAGAGGTTAGCTGCTCAGCAGGAAAAAGACGCTGCTATGATGAGTAAAATTAGAGGCGCTATGATGTATCCGTCAATTGTCTTGGTAGTGATTATCTTAGTTATCGGATTTATGTTGTTCACGGTTGTTCCGCAAGTTGAGGGTCTGTATCGTGACTTAAATAAGGAGTTGCCATTTGTGACTCTTGCGATGATTAAAGTGGCGAACTTTTTTAGTAGTCTTTGGTGGCTTGTTATATTGGCAATGATTATCGGCGGTTATTTCCTAGCACAATATCTGAAAACTGAACAGGGAATTAGGACTAAAGACATCTTTAAGCTCAATGTCCCGCTATTTAAAGGAATGTTTAGGAAAATGTACATGGCTCGATTTGCTAGAACTGGTCAAGTTCTTCTGAGAACTGGCGTGCCGATGCTCGATATGCTTCGTATTACGGCTGACGCTGTTAATAACGTGATTATTAGTGAAAGTATACTTCGCGCATCAGACAAGGTGAAGGGCGGCAAGGCCTTGTCGGCTTCTTTATCTAATGAAGATTATTTCCTGGCAATGGTGCCGCAGATGATTAAAATCGGTGAGCAATCGGGTAAGATTGATGAGATGATGGGCAAGACCGCTCAAGTTTATGAAGATGAGCTTGATGAGGAAATTCACGCTTTGTCGACGGCGATAGAACCAGTCCTAATGGTCTTCTTGGCTATAGTTGCCGGTACGATGGTGTCGGCTATCTTGCTTCCAATATATAGTTTGGTTGGTAATATTAATATTCGCTAGACTGACTTATATTTTTAGTGTATTATAAACGTAAGCATTTTTGCGTAAATATAGGTAAACCATAGAAAGGTGGGAAATCTAATGACAAAAAAAGATAATAAAAAAGGATTTACAATCATCGAGGTCGTTCTAGTCTTGGCTATTGCTGGACTTATCTTTGCGATGGTGTTTATCGCATTGCCAGCTTTGCAGCGCAGTCAGCGTGACCAGTCGAGGAAAAACGACGCTTCAACAGTTGCTGCGGCTATTACCAATTGGAATTCAGCCAACCGTAACGGCGGCACGTTTAATGAAGAGTCTCTACGTAAGTATGTCGATAAGCTTGATCAATACGACAAGTCTTCAGAATTAAAGGTTGCTACACCTGGTGCTTCAATGTCAGTAGCTAGTAACGAAATCAAGGTTATGCGTGGCAAGAAATGTCCTGCTAGTACGCCAGCTCCATCTGCTGACGATCCAGCAAACATAACTTTGCAAAACGGATCTTCACGCAATGCAGCAGTCGTAGTTCTGCTGGAGAACAATGGTTCTCAAAAGCAATTGTATTGCCAGGACGTATAATCCATAGATAAATTACGAATCAGCCTCGGTATGGGGCTGATTTTTTTATGGTTTTTTGTTACCATAAGAAGTATGATTAAGTTTGTACTAGTGGGATTTTTAGGGGCTATTTTAGGCAGTTTCGCCGGAGCGCAAATTTGGCGTTTGCGGGCTCGTCAATTGATGGAAGATAAAAAAGCCGGAGAAAAAGTTGACCAAAAGGAATTAAAGAAATTATCTCCATTGATAAAAAAAATTTCCAAAGATAGATCTCGTTGTTTATCTTGCGGACATGAGCTTAAGTGGTACGATTTGATTCCTGTGGTAAGTTGGGCCGCTGGATTGGGACGGTGCAGATATTGCAAAGCATTTATCGGTTGGACGGAAATCTTGCTAGAACTAGTGATGGCTGGACTGTTTGTTGCGTCTATGGTTTTTTGGCCTGGGTCATTGACGGATATATGGCAAGTCGCGTTGCTGGTCTTGTGGTTGGCAAGTTTGGTGCTGATGGCGATTTTATTCGTCTATGACCTCAGATGGCTAATTCTTCCAGATGTAATTAATATTCCGTTTATCATTCTTGGCGCTATTTTTGCGGGAATAAAAGTATGTCTAGCTGGCGATTTCTCAAAAAGCTTGATGACGTTATTTGGGTCGATTGCGATTCTGAGTGGAATATATATGGTGCTATATTTATTCTCGAAATATCGTTACGGGGAAGATAAAACTTGGATCGGCTTTGGTGATGTTAAGCTTGGACTTGGATTGGGTTTGTTCTTAGGAAACTGGCTTTTAGCGTTTGCTGCGTTGTTCATCGCGAATCTTATCGGCACGCTTCTTGTCTTGCCGTCAATGATGCGAGGAAAATTGCAAGCAACTTCACGGATATGCTTCGGCCCATTGCTTATCGTAGGGTTTTTACTCGCTTGGTTCTTTAGCCGACAAATTTTAGAGTGGGGCTTTCTTATTGTCTAAGTAAAAAGCGCTTATGTTATAATGGAGAAGTGATGGGCAATAAACAAAAAGGTTTTACTATAATTGAAGTGATTTTGTTTGTGGCTATTTCTGGCTTGCTGACTTCTATGCTGATGGTTGGCGTAAGTATGTCAATTAATCGTCAGCAATATCGCGATTCGGTGCAGTCTTATGCTGGTTTTTTGCGAAATGAGTACTCGAAGGTGGTCAATGTTGAGAATGAACGATCTAAGGGTACTTGTCCAATTGAGGGCTCTGATGGTCGAGCTGAAACTCTACGTGGCCAATCTGATTGTGTGATTGTCGGTCGCTATATTACCACTGAAGGTTCTCTGGGTTCGACGGACGGCAATCTGTACAAAACTTATCCAGTTTATGCCTATAGGTCAGATAAGGGCAGTGCGTGGACTTATAAACGTGGTGCTGAATCTGATAGATATATCGTTAATTGGCAAGCAAAAACTAGGTTTTCTAACCAAGCCAAGGATAGTGCGTATATTTCTATTTTGATGTACCGCCACCCAGAGACGGGGCAATTGGATATTAGAACTGACACGAGTCGATTCGGTGATAATTTAACTGATTTCGTCAACAATAAAAATAGTGCTGGAGTTGTACAATCTGCTGGCGAGCAGCGTCAACAGAGGGAAATTTGTGTTTATGATGACGGCTGGCTACCGGGAGAGAGATTATCTATTTTTCTACGATCGCATGCAGGTTCTGCTGATGCTGTAGTTGTGGGTAATGCGACAGGAGGTTGTGCTGATGCGTAGATTTAATAGAGGGGACACGCTCGTTGAAGTACTTCTTGGTGTGACTATTTTTAGCCTAGTCGCCGTTATTGCATTAGAAACCATGAACCGTGGGATGGCTATCGCTCAGTATTCTTTAGAGACGACGTTGGTTCGTCAACAGGTTGACGCTCAGGCTGAAATGCTAAGATATGCGCATGATATGAAAAATGATACTTGGAAGAAATTGGTAGACAATAATTCGGTGAGCGTTTCTGCTGTTAATGACAATGAAGGAAACTTGGGTGCTGAAAAATGTCCTGGTGATTTTTCTACGAAAGAGTTTGCATTGGCCGCGACGCCTTCGCTCGCTTCGAAGATTAGTATATTGAACAATCCTGGAGATTATAAAGCAGCAGAAACATACGCGCGGGTTGATAGCGATGCTAAAAAAACGTATGGAATATCTGTTAGATTAGTTAAGCCGAGTACGGTCACTGGAAGCAGGGATAGTAACAAGTACGATGCGTACATAAAAGCGTGCTGGATGCCAGTTGGCAGCAAAATGCCGGCGACTATTGGTACAATTGTGAGGTTATATGATTCGGGGCTATAAAAAAGGATTTACACTTATCGAATTGATGCTCGCTATGAGTTTTATCTCTGTTCTTTTGTTGTCGATTGCTATGGTGGGTATTCAAGCGGGAAAAATGTATAGCAGAGGAATTGTGCTTCGTGATATTAATCAAGCGGGGCGAGATATTTCGGACGCTATTCGACGTGATTTTCTTCAAGCAAATGCCGAAAAGATTGATAGTACGGGGTTGAGGGTGCCGAATAATAGCAATTGGTCGACTGGTCGACTCTGCCTTGGCTCTCATTCTTATGTGTGGAATAATCCGAAGTATTTGGACGATCCTAGTCTGTTGGGCGGAAATAGTCTGTTTAAGGTTAATGGTAATCCAGTGAATTTGGTGCGTGTAGTTGATGCGGATAGCGGATTATGTAAAAAAGATGCTTCTGGCAAATATCCAGAAACCGTCGATCTTGCAAAATCATCCAATTTGCTCAGGTCTATCAATAGCGGTGATGGTTCAATTGGCGTACACGAAGTTACGTTAGAAAAGGTTACCTCAGATAATTCAAGAGAGGCGCTGTATAAATTGACTTTTACGCTGGGGACGAGCAAGATGAGTGAAATAAGGAATTCTTCCTGTAAAGCTCCGACTGAAGATGATAGCAATTTTGAGTTCTGTGCTATAAATAAATTTGAGATGATTGTGAGGACAAATGGGTAAAAATGCGCGACAATCAGGTGCTGTATCTCTTTTTGCGGTCATATTTGGCGCGATGTTGCTGACTATTGTTACTATTGGGTTTATCAAGTTGATGATTATGGATCAGCGACAATCCTCGAATAATGATCTGTCGCAAAGTGCTTATGACGCGGCTTTGGCTGGGGTTGAGGATGCTAAGCGTGTGGTTCGTGCCGCCCAGACGGGTAATATTCAAGCGGCGGGAGTGCTGAATGGTCCAATTAATTGTAATATGGTCGCGGCATCTGGTGTTGTTGGAGGTAGCTCTTCTGGTGAAACTATTATTAAAACTGGTACAGATGCGGGTAAAAAATTTGATCAAGCGTATACTTGTGTAAAAATCACTATGAAATCTCAAGATTTTATATATAAGTCTATTGAGGAAAAATCTCAAATTGTGCCACTACGCGCAACTGGTTCATTCAACAAGATATCTATCGAATGGTATAGGCGCGATGATGAGAGCAATTTGAATGGTGCTAACGCCGCTAACACTGAAATATCCACTTCTGGGGATTTGCCGACGAAAAACAACTGGAATGCTAATTCGCCACAATTGATGCGCGTGCAGCTTATTAACCCAGGCGCCACCTTTAATTTAGCGGCTTTAGACTCAACTGGCGTCACTTCTTTCTTACGACCGAACGTTTTAAGGTCAGACGTAGCAAGTCAGAATGGTACTGCTGTTTCTGGTAAGATTTCTGATCATCCACGCGCAACTGACGGGAATGAACATAATAATGGAACAAGTGTGGTTTCTTGCAGTAAGACCTTCAAGTTTTCTGGCGAATATTCGTGTAAAGCGGTGATTGATGTTGATGAGATTCCAGCTGGTAGTGAAACAGCACTCTTAAGGCTATTGCCTATATATAAAGGTGGTAGTGTGAAGATTTCTCTTCAAAAAACTGACGGAACAATTGTCAATTTTGATGGAGTTCAGCCAATTGTCGATTCCACGGGGCGAGCAAGTGATTTATTCAGAAGAGTCGAAGCTCGATTGCAAATAGGAGACGATTTCGCATATCCTAACAATGCGGTTGAATTGAAGAACAGCCTGTGCAAAGACTTCTCTGTATCTGGCGGCGGATCTGCTACTGCAGGTCGATGTAGGCCGTAAGTTAAGCTTCTGTATCACTATGAAATCGGTCGTGAATATCTTTCAGGTGTTGGTCGGTAACATGCGTATATACCTGTGTCGTTGATATATTGCTATGTCCCAGCATTGATTGAACTGAGCGCAAGTCCGCACCGTTCATAAGTAGGTCGGTGGCAAAGCTATGGCGCATAGTATGTGGGCTTACATGTTTTGTGATACCAGCTAATCTAGCATATTGACCAACCATTCTCTGAATACTGCGCGCGCTTAGTCTACGGTAGTCTCCGGAGGTGTTGGGAGTTGCGTGGCGTTTGCTATAGCTTAAAAATAGAGCGGGTAGATTATCTGTTCTAGACTCCAAGTATGCTGATATGTGTTCGGCGGCACTTTTTGAAATAAAAACAGGGCGATCCTTTTGTCCTTTTCCTCGCACCATAAATTCGCGCCTCTTTAGGTTTATATGGTCTCGGTTTAAATTGACCAATTCTGAAACACGCAGTCCGCTGGAAAATAGCAGTTCAACTATTGCTCGATCTCTCAGTCCAGATTCTGTATCAGTTGGTATTTGATCGATCATACGTAAAATCTCGTCATATTGTAAAAAAGTCACTTGTTTACGAACTACTTTGGGTAATATAATTCTGTCGGCTGCTAGGCTTTTGATATTACGACGAGAAAGGTAGGTTAATAGACCTCGCAGTGCAATAAGATGATAACTTTGGGTAATTAAAGACAGCTCTTCGCCGGTGTTGTCATTTTTATAACGGTTTAACCAGAGGCGATACTGACGTATTAGTTCTGATGTAATTTTATCAACATTTATATCGCCAGCAAAATCAATGAATCTCTCTAGGTATAGTTGATAATTTATGATGGTTTTTTGACTACGCCCACCTTCAACCTCTAGGTGCTCTAAGAAATCAGTTAAAGCTTCTGATATAAACATAATATTTATTCTATCGCTAATGAATATGTTTATCAAATTATTTATTTCTGTTACTATATTAGAAAATAATAAGCAGAGGAGTATCTATGGCGGAAAGCGAAAAAAATTACTGTGGCGTTGAAAGGACATTGATTGTCTTTAAGCCTGACGCAGTTCAACGAGGTATAGTTGGGGAAATTTTACAACGTTTTGAGCGAGTTGGTCTAAAAATAGTTGGTGTAAAAATGACATCACCGTCTAGAGATCATTACTATGCTCATTACGAAGACATTGGTAAATTGGCTACTCGCCGAGGCGAGGGAACTTTGAATATAACATTAGATATGATGATGGATGGTCCGGTCATAGCGATGGTGCTAGAGGGCGTTGAAGCTGTTGCTGTTGTTAGGAAGATTGTTGGTCCAACAGAGCCTAAGTCGGCTGACATGGGAACAATTCGCGGTGATTACTCACACATTAGTTTTGGCTATGCAGATGAGTGCCAAAAGGGAGTCCCAAATTTGATTCACGCATCCGGCGATTCAGATGAGGCTGTTCGTGAGATCGAGCATTGGTTCAAGCCGGAAGAATTGGTAAATTATCACACATTGAGCGAGAAATTTACTCGATAGACTAGTCTTTCCTGAGACCTACCGTGGTATAATGGTTGTATGCCTCGGTAGCTCAACTGGATAGAGCAGATCCGTCCTAAGGATAAGGTTGTAGGTTCGACTCCTGCCCGGGGTACCAGATATATGACAGAACAAATTAAAGATAAGCAATTTGATGGACAGCGTGACGGAGAGCAACTGTTGTTTGTGTTTCGTCGTCACATAATCGCTATGAGAAAAGGATTTTATCTGCTTCTCGGATCAATGACGCTTGGTTCATTGCCTTTTTTAATTTGGCAAGATAACTTGAACCTTTTATGGGTGTTTGTTGGCGGATTTATTTTTGGTCTAATGTTATTTTTCTATCATTTTCTAATGTGGTTTTATACTTACTATATTGTTACCGATCAGAGGATTCGTCAGATTACTCAGCATGGATTTTTTGGTAAAGATGTCATTGAGCTGAAATTGTCAAAAATTCAGAATATTAGTTATAGTATCCCGGGGTTTAGCGGAGAAATGTTTAAGTTTGGTACAATAGTTATTCAAACTTTTGTTGGAGATCTTGTTATAAAAAACGTAGAACATCCAGATAAGATCTATAATAAATTACAAGACGCAGTGGAAATTTCGACAAAGAAGGAGGATATCAATGAAGAATCTATTGAACCGTAAAGATAAAAAACAACCAAAGGAGCTACCTAAGAGGATTACAAACGATACAGTAGCTCAGCACCGCGAGAAAGTCTTGGCGGCTGGTCGTAAGCATAAATATCCTATCCAATACACCAAACGTCGATTGGTATGGATAACAATGCTCGTTAGTGTTGTTATTCTGATTGTTTTCATTGCTCTTGGTTGGACACAGTTATACGTCTGGAAAGATACAAGCGATATCGCATATAGGATAACTAAGATTTTACCTCTTCCTGTGGCTAATATTGACGGAGAAAATGCTGAGTATAGTGATTATCTTCTGTATCATCGTAGTTCGTTGGCAGTATTGCAGTCTCAGGGGCAAGCAGATCAAAAGGACAAAGTTAAGTTCTATCAAAACCAGTCTATAAATAAGGCATTGGAGGTGGCATACGCCAAAAAACTTGCGAGAGAAAATAATATCACGGTAGATGATAAAAAGGTTCAAGATCTTATCAAAAAACAGCAGGAATCTAGCAAACTATCGCAGTCCGCTTATGAGTCTGTAGTAAAAGACAATCTTCATTGGTCAATGGATGAGCTAAAAACTGCTATGAAATATACTTTGTTAAAGCAGGAAGTATCTTTTAAGATTGATAAAACAGCTAATAATCTAGCGTCTGACATTAAGAAGAGGCTGCAAGAGGGTAAATCCTTAAAGGATATTGTTACGGAAATGGGCGACAAAGTGCAGCCGGTATTTGATCTATCCGTCTCTACGGATAATTCTGACGGAGGCCTAACGAAAGCGGCTATGTCATTAACAAAGGGCAAAATCTCAGGTCCTATAAAGACTCTTTCAGGTGACGGATATTATTTTGTGACGCTTAATAATATTGAAGGCAACACCGTAAATTACTCTTATGTAAAAGTTCCATTGACTGAATTTAATAACCAGTTTAACTACTTAAAAAATAACAATAAAGTAAAATATTTCATTTCTATCGATAAATAGGCTATCTAGTTTGAAAAAACTCCTATTTTTGCTATAATTTCCTAAGGAGTTTGCCGTTGTAGCTCAGCTGGTAGAGCAGCTCATTCGTAACGAGCAGGTCGCTGGTTCAAGCCCAGTCAACGGCTCCATTTTATGAAAGACACTATAAAGAAATCGATAAAAATTGTTTTTAGCGACAGGACTGTGGCAACTCTTTTGATCGTTAACGTTGTTGTGGCTATTGTTATATCTATATTTTTAGGATCATCAATAAAACATAGCGAGGCTCAGGTTATTACACGCTACACTACGTATGGTGATGCGAATTTTTATAGGAGCCACTGGTCTAGTCTATTTAGTTATTTTGCTTTGGCGTTTATGATAGTTTTTGGTCACTCTGCACTAAGTGTCAAGTTAATTTCACTAGAGAAACGAAGCTTGGCTATATTTATTTTATGGTTGACGTTGGGTATTTTAGCTATTTTAGCTATTTTAGCCTATTCTATAATTAAAATTGCATCGATAGGATAATATATGGACATTGAAATTCCACTTGGTAAACGAACAAAAAAATATCGTTTTCTTGAGATGCTTCCTGGGATATTGAGCTACGGGGCTATTATTCTTTTGGTTGTTTTGTCTATTTTAAGTCCTGTTCTGGCGTCAATTTATTTACTGTCTATAATTCTGGCTGCTTTTGTGAAGGCTGTAGCAATCAGCTATAGGGTAATTAGTGGCTATAGTAATATGGAAAAAGCGTCGAGAGTCGACTGGAATAGTCGATTGTCTGATTTGGAAGATCCGAAAGAAGCATACTCTAGGCTGAGAGATAATCGATCTAAGGAGTTGTTATATCAACAACATGTAGACAATCTAAGATTTATGTCTGCTGCGGAAGATGGGTACTATCCTAAACCTAGTAATATTTACAACGCTCTTATTATGCCTGCATACAACGAGAGTATAGAAGTGATTGAGCCTGCCCTCAAATCAGTTTTAGATACAACATATGATAAGAAGCATCTGATTGTGGTTTTTGCGTACGAAGAACGTGGTGGTGTTGATATTGATACAACAGCTAAAATACTGAAAAAGAAATACGGTAGATACTTTCATTCCTTCCATATAGTAAAACACCCCAAGGATCTACCGAACGAGGTGGTCGGTAAGGGTGGAAACATCACGTATGCAGGCAAGTGGCTGGAGCAATATTTACAACAGGAAGAAATAGCTTTTTCTGATGTTATTGTTACAACAATGGACTGTGATAATAAGCCGCATAAGTATTATTTTGATTATGTGACATATGAGTATATTACTCATGAAGATAGAAAACATTTATCGTTCCAGCCTATATGTTTGTTTACTAATAATATATGGGATGTTCCTGCGCCAATGCGAGTAGTAGCAACAGGGAATTCATTTTGGAATATTATAAGCTCCATGCGTCCATATTCTTTACGTAATTTTGCATCACATTCGCAGCCAATGAACGCTCTCGTTGAGATGAACTTTTGGAGTACGCGAACAATTGTTGAAGACGGGCACCAGTACTGGAGAAGCTATTTCTATTTTGATGGCAATTACGAAGTTGTGCCAATTTTTGTACCGATTTATCAGGATGCGGTATTGTCTAATGGATATAAAAAGACACTGAAGGCTCAGTTTGTTCAGTTGCGTCGTTGGAGCTACGGGGCTTCAGATGTGGCATACGTTGGCAATAACGTATTCAATAAAAATAGAACAGTAAAATTTTGGCCTAGTCTAGCCAGGTTTATAAGGTTGTTAGATGGACATGTAACACAGGCCTGTATTGCTCTAATTGTTGCTTTTGGCGGGTGGGCGCCGCTTGTGCTGAATGGTGAGGCTGCTCGTAGTGTTGCCGCACATCAACTGCCGGATACGGTTAGCTTAATACAACAGATAGCTATGGTGGGTATTCTGGTTTCAATTTTCGTATCATTTAAACTTCTGCCTCCGCGCCCAGAAAGATATAAAAAGAGTAGGAATATATTAATGGTCCTGCAATGGGCTCTGATGCCTGTAATTGCTATAGTATACAGCTCAATGGCCTCGTATAATGCCCAGACTCATCTTTTGCTTGGTAAATATCTTGATAAGTTTGACGTGACAGAGAAGACTACTGTAGAGATGAATGATCAGAGTCGTGCTCAGAATAAGAAAAAGAAGGACGACCACGACGCCTCTTCCTCTGGGGAGTAATAAGATCATGTTGTGCTGCGTATTGCAGTGCGGCTATTTGGTCGAAATTCTGTAATGTTGAGTGGGTTATTTCGGCGATGTGTTGAGATGATATTGCGGGTTTGTTTTGTAAAAGTATCAACTTATCTTGTATAGTATTGGCCAAGTCATAGCTATATGAGCCTGCTAATTTTTCATTATGATTAAAACTTCGTGCAATACTAAGTATCAGTTTTCCTATAGAAAAATTATTCTTCTTGCCATCTTGTGATGTGACAACTAGGGAAATCGCAGGCTTTTCGTAGGTTGTAAAAGAATAACCGCATTGGTCGCATATATGTCTACGCCAGGTTATTGGGTATTTTTTATTTTGACGAGAATTTGCTACGTAGGTTTTTTCGTGAAAACATTTTATGCATATCATATCAATATATTGACATACAACTATAAAAAAATCCAGTGGAAAAGTGCTGTGTAAAATAAAAATCGCCTCATTATAGAGGCGATTACTTTGTAAATCTGGGAGCTTAATTAAGCATAGATCTTTCTTCGTTAATCTTCTTGTTGTATTCGTAATGAATTTTTGCCTTGCTTAATAAAGAACAATGCTGTGGATTCTTTGCGTCTAAACGAGGCGAGTCATGCTTACTCATGCTTTAAATTCTAACATACTTATTGAATAAAGTCAAGGTACACACGGAAAACATGTAGGATTGATCATTTTTCGTTGCATTAACTAAATTCTATTTATAAAAAGCCCCGTCTACTATCGACGAGGCTTATGTATCACATCTGGTGGGCAATAGAGGATTCGAACCTCTCACCTCTTCAACGTCAATGAAGCG